>Ga0310696_10000221_pt1 | contig 96270 bp, 95 predicted proteins | sample AusTroGonzalo_MG_4_FD_203885 | JGI IMG/M metagenome (GOLD analysis project Ga0310696, IMG submission 203885) | Bovine rumen microbial communities from tropical cattle in Woodstock, Queensland, Australia - Gonzalo_02 (v2) (version 2) | ecosystem: Host-associated > Mammals > Digestive system >...
TTTGAAAAACTGAAGGGCGATAATAAAGAATTGATGATTATCCCAGGTGCAAACCATGTTGATTTATACGACAATATGGATGTGATTCCGTTTGATAAATTAGAACAATTCTTTAAGACAAATTTAAAATAATGAAACAAAAAATTATAAAATTTATAAATAAGAAATATAATGTCGCCCCAGAATACCTGTGGCGACGTTATCCTTCTTATTGTATATTCAGACATTCAAATAATAAAAAATGGTTCGCACTTATCGGATCTGTACCATATAAAACTTTAAAAATACCAGGCAATGGAATGGTAGATATAATAAATCTTAAAACAAATAATATTGATTTTTTATATGGGGTACCAGGAATTTTACCGGCATATCATATGAATAAAAACAAATGGATAACAGTGCTATTAGACGGAACATTACCAGAAAAAAACATTCAACAATTAATAAACATGTCTTATGATTTAACACTGTAAAAAAATACCGCTTTAATTGCGGTATTTTTTTATCTTTATAAAAATAAATCTTCTGGATTCCATAAATAAAAAATACCCATTCGGGTATTTTTTATTTTTAGCGGCCCCAAATCGCTACCTCGATACGCAATAATAAAAATCTATAAAAACTCGTATTTACTAACTCCGTTTTTATGATTTTTCTAATTGTGTATTCTCGTTTTCGCCATGCGCTTCGCTCTGGCGCAATCCTAGTGTGGCGTTTAGGCAAAATAAAAAAATCAGGATTTACCCGATTTGTTTATTTTGGCAGGGCCATCTGTGCAATTCACGAGCTGTTTTTATGCGTGATTTGTTGTCGTTCGGGAAAGAAATAAGAATATTTTTACAGAAATGTTCCACACAGAAAATAAATTTATTTTTTCAGTGTCTATATTAAATCGGTATAATATAAAATCTGTTTGTTTTTTTGTTTTGCGTATTCTATTTCCGCATTTGTTGAATCGCCGATATAGTTATTTACATTTACAACCAGTATCGCATCAGACAAATCAATCTTTTTTAAATGTGCGGATTTTAGTTTTTGTCTTTGTTCTGGTGTATAATCTCTTTGTTCATCAATTGAAAACACAGGTGTCAGTACACAATGCCCGTTAAGGGTCATGTCCTGGGTGATTTTCATCATTTCTTGTTTGAATCGCATGCTACCGCAGATTGTTATAATCATTGCATTCCTTTTGTTCAGAATAAATTTTAATATGAATCAAGAAAAACGCAAGTTCATAAATGTGTAAAACGGTGGATATTTTCAACACCTAACTTACGAACTGTTGAAAGTATTAGAAAACCAACAAAAAAAAACGCAAAAATGCGGTTTTATCTATTTTGGCAGCCCCACTCGGATTTGAACCGGGATTCTCGCCTTGAAAGGGCGGTGTCCTAACCATTAGACGATGGGGCCAGAACTTTAATTATACCGCCGTTAGTGCGGCGGTAAAAATCTCTGGCGGGATGTAAGGGGCTCGAACCCTCGACCTTCTGCGTGACAGGCAGACGCTCTAAACCAGCTGAGCTAACACCCCAGAGCGATAGCAATATTATATCGAAACAATCTAAAAAGCAAGCGTTTTTTTCATTTTTCTTGTTTTTATTTGATAAAATTGACAATCGGTTCAAAAAATTCTATAATTACGCGCATGAAACGGTTGATTTTATTATTTTGTTTGGTAATGGTGGTTGGCGGATGTGGAAAACGCTCTGAGTTGGTTCATGATGCAGATTTTCCACGTAATTATCCGGTTTATTAAACATTTGCGGGTATGGCGACTACGGAGTGCCGCCAGAGGAATCCGCCACTTCTTTGGGAGACCGCCGAAGAAATGTAAATAGTGAGTTTTGCGGGTATGGCGACTACGGAGTGCCGCCAGAGAACCTCGCCAAGTTCTTTGGGAAAAAACCAAAGACACAGAAAGGTTAAGTTTTGCGGGTATGGCGAAACTGGTAGACGCGCTGGATTTAGGTTCCAGTGGGGCAACCCATAAGAGTTCGATTCTCTTTACCCGCACCACCGATTTTCACCGAAGCGAAGCGAGGGCTGAAAATCGAGTGTCGCGCCGTTCCGCTTTCGCTTCGTTACAGCGAGATTAAGGCAGACGGAAAGCACCAAATGAATTTTATTTCAGATTGATTTTTTTGACAATATTTGCTATCATAAATCTAACAGCAAAAGGGTAAATTGATGGAAGAAAATATAAACTATCAAAAATTAGCATATCAAGATTTGATGGATTTTTTGTCTGGTAAAATCCAAGACACTTATTTTATTCAAAAGTACAAATTTAATACGGCGAAATCTTATGATTATGGGGCTGCGGTTCTTGATGTGTTGCGGTACAGTGAACGTGTATATGACGCAGAATTTGCTAAATCTGTTGATATGCAAGAATCTGATTTTGAGCCATTGAGACGTGGTGGTTATAATGTTTATGCCCCAAAAATAGTTTCTGCGCTGTTTGCAGTTGCGTATACCAGAAAACCAAGTAATCGTCTTGGTGGTGATGGTAAAACTGAAAGTTATGATTGCCAGCGTAATTTGGGAGTGGCCGCTCTTTGGGCTTTGCGAACATTACAATGGGTTTCTATGTATCCAGTGGTAAATGATGCTCTTTATAACGAATATCGTTTTCCGCGTAAGATGTCGGATGACAAAAAGATGTCTGGGGCGATTGATAAAAATGTAGTAAGCCGATTGCAGGAGGATATCAAATTGACTGAGGCGGATAATATCAGATTGGCATCGCAGGCCAGAGAAATGTAAAATCAGCCCACCACAAAAGGTAGGTTTTGATTTGCTTTTTTTACAAATTTATGATATAATACGTGCAACGAAATAGGCGGTTTTGACGCCTGTTTTTTTATTTTATCCTGTGACGCGCAGGATTTTTTTTACCAAAGGATTTAATTTATGAATTTCAGTGATAATGGATTGGTGTTATTAAAACGATTGGAAGGAAGTGTGAAAATAGGGGGTCTGCACGTGATTTATGATGATAAAACCGGTCAACCGGTGGGGCGGGGCGCGCCGTTGCCACGTGGGGCGACAGTCGGGTATGGGCATTTAATAAAATCTGGGGAGTGTTTTTCAAACGGAATTGATGAACAAACCGCAACTGCTTTGTTACGCCAAGATATTGTATGTGCGGAATATGCAGTGCGCAACAATATAAATGTCCCGGTATCCCAGAATCAATATGACGCATTAGTTATATTGGCGTACAATATTGGTGGAAGAAATTTTGCAAAATCTACGGTTGTAAAATATATAAATAACCCGCATTTCCATAGTAAAAATTATCGAAATCTGGAATCAGCGTGGATGGCATGGAACAAAAGCGGTGGGCGCGAAATGTCCGGATTAACCAATCGGCGCCTTAACGAATGGTGGTTGTTTAATTCATAAAAAAACACTGCGATGGCGGTGTTTCAATTTGTGATTATGGATTACATACAGCAATATACGGCCATACAGATTCATTTGTATTCACACCGTTTGGACATTCCATACAATGCCATTTACTATCTTGATATTCCAGTGGTGGCAGATGTTGTGTGATTTGTTCTGTCAAATTCAGAACACCGGACGTAGCAGAAGATGACCATATTGGGGAAACGTCTTGGATACATTGCGAATCAGAGCCCGTCTGGAAGCCAAAAAACATTGTATGTGTTGAATCATTACAATAACAACTGTCCAATGTGGGGGCCGGTATACAAGAAGATGTTGGATCTGCATCGTTGCAGGTTGGCAGATCTATCTTTGTTACATCGGGAACGCATATGGCTTCCCATGCTTGTTGGTCTGGATTATATCTGCTGCCACCGATTCTTTCACAAGGACCACAATTTCCACGTCTGGGGATGCGTCTTTGCATTGTTCCCCCAGTTTGATGGGTTATCTGAGAAAGTGTAAAAATATATTGTGAATCGCTGCATTGAACGGTTGGGTCATCGCCGGTGATATTCGGGATACATCTGCATTCTTGGTCAGTGTGCTCTTGGATACATTCTTCATACTCTTCATCAGTCAAAACCACTTGGGATGTGCCCGATGGACATTCAAAAAGCTCAATACATGTCATGTTTTCACAATCTGGAATTAGACAATCATCGGGTTTGCCCGCCTCTTCACAAGCCTTTTGACAGATCCCTTTCAATTCATCACATTCAGAATTGCCTAATGGCACACACTCACCATCTGCATTTAATACGTAACCGTCCATATTACACGATTCAGATGGTGGATTCGGGACCGCGCATACCGTTTCCCCATCAATTGTCATCAAAACAGAGGGTGGTACACATGAATCCGGATCTTCTGGGTCTGGAATTTCTTCTTGGGTCCAAGGGATTTTATATTGCATTACATAGACCAATTCACCGCCTTGCAATCTGGCGTTGTTGGAATCTGTACCATAAATAACAGAATTTATTTCAACATTTCCAGATGAACTGGCGGTAAGCAATTTATGATTTTCATAGATTCCGAATGTCCCTTTGTCTTGGTAATATCTTTCAATGATATCCAACATGGGACCGTAATCATCTACGGTTAAAATATCAAATCCGGAATATGATACAATGAAATTATATTCTGGTTCACCTTCGGAACATAAAACTTCTACGATAGTGCCATCTTTGTCATTTGCACAGACGTATTCACCAGACACTTTATATCGTTCAACGCAAGGATCGTTGTATTCTTCGCTGTTAATCATAGCATTTTCTTTGCCGATAACACATTCGGCAATTGCCCGCAAATCAGACATTCTGACAACGTCTTCTGTGGTGGTGTTGTTGACTTGTTGGGACGGGCTGTAGAGCACGTAGTATCCAATCATAAACAAAGTAGTTAAAAACAGTAAAAAAATATTCATCTTTCCCCCTTGCACTTCGTCGAAATGATAGCTAAGATATGTACACATGGCAAGAGAAAAATAATATGAGAAAAATGTTTTTATTTTTTTGTTTGTTTTTAACTGCGTGCAGTTTTAAACCTGTGTTTTCTGGTAATGATACGGACGTTTATGTTGCTCCAATCAGTGGTATTAACGGTATTGAATTGCGTAATGCATTGAATGCTAATTTCGGTGGAATGCATGAACAAAATGCAAAATATACTCTGACAGTTGATTTAAAAAATCCATCAACCAGATACAAAGCGTTTGAACGCACTGGCGATGCCAGCTGGCAAGAGGTCAAATTAAACGCGTCGTATGTATTAAAAGAAAAAGGTAAAGAAATTGCCCGGGGGTCTGAATCTGCATCGGAAAGTTATACTTTCGTTCGCTATTTGGTTGCGTCAAATGCGTCGTATAATAATGCAGTTATGAATACTATTCATGTGTTGGCTGAAAAAATCAGTATGCGCGTAATCACAGAAACACAAAAAAACAATGCCGATAAGAAATGAAATGGAAAGAATCTGATTTTTCATCGGGAATATTAAATGTTAATGCAGTATTGATATATGGACCGGACGCGGGGTTGGTCGATGAATATTGTGACAAAGCCATTGAAATATTGGAAATTGAAAAAGATAATTTGTTGGCGGTCGATGCCGGCGAATTACGTGAAAAACAAGATGCTGTTTTTGCAGAAAGTTGCAGTCCGTCCATGTTTGGTGGTCGCAAAGCCGTTATAATTTCTGGTGCAGGCGATGGCGATTTGAAAATTATATCTGAATTGGTGACGTCAACGTCGTTATGTGCTACAATCATCGTAACAGGTGGCGATTTGCGCGTGGGGGGATTGCGTAAATTATTTGAAGATGGTCAAAATATCGCAACAATCGCTTGTTATACCGATGATACAAAAACACTTGAAAATTTAATCCGCCAAGAATTATCGGCGCAATCTGGAATCAGACAAATTACCCCAGACGCGATGTCGTACATGTTGTCGCACATGGGGGGGGACCGCGGAATAACACGTGGTTTTTTACAAAAGATTGCTATATATGTTTCTGATAAACATGTTGTTGAATTGGAAGATGTAGAAAAATGTTTGCCAGATACATCTGCAACCAGTGCGGACGATTATATGTATTCTTTGACGGCGGGGCATATAAATCCGACTATGATTGCGCTGGACCGGTTGATTTATTCGGGTGCAGATGCGAATATGTTGGTTCGTATGTTATATAATCATTTTTCGAAATTATTGACCGCGGTTGTTGATGGGCATTTGCCAAAGTTGTTTTGGAAAGTTGCTGATAAATTCAACAGCGCAATTAAAATTTGGCCGCCCGAAGAAATAGTAAACGTTTTATCTAAATTAAATGATTTAGAAAAAATGTGCAGAACAAATGGTATGCAACCAGAAATTTTAATTCGTGATTTTTCATTAAAATTATCTGTGCGTGCTGCAAAATTGGCTTTGAAACGGAGAAAATAAAAATGTTAGCATCGGTTTATGCACCAAAAGATTTCAAAAGATTACGCGTATCAGGCGATTTGGTCGCGCGCTGTTTTGATTTTATAACGCCTTATATCGTCGCGGGGATTTCTACGGGCGAAATAGACAGATTGGTTGCTGGATTTTTAAAAGAAAATGGGGCGCGGTCGTCTGATTTAGGATACATGGGATACCCGAAAAGTATTTGCACATCTGTTAATGATGTGATTGTGCATGGTATCCCCAGCGATGATGTGATTTTGAAAGATGGTGATATTGTAAATGTTGATTTGACTGCTGAATACCATGGATTTCATGGGGACGCGTCGCGCATGTTTATGATTGGCAATGTTTCGAACAAAGCGCGCGAATTAGTACAAACATGTCAAGATGCATTGAATGCTGCGATTTCAATTTGTGCGCCTGGCGTTCCGTTGTCTGAGATTGGTAAAACCATAGAAGCAGTTGTGAAACCGCATGGTTTTTCTATATCGCGCGATTTTGTTGGTCATGGCATTGGCAAAGTTATGCATGATGATCCCCAGATATATCATTTTTACGACAAAATGTGGGACAATGTTAAAATGGTGCCGGGGTTGGTTTTCACTATTGAACCGATGATAAATACAGGCAGACCAGAATGCAAAATCGACCCCGACGGATGGACTGCGCGGACTGTGGACGGTGGTTTGTCTGCGCAATGGGAACACACTTTGGGAATCACAGAAGACGGTGTGATAATATTTACTGAAAAAATGATTCATGATTAAACCAGATGAATTACAATCTTTACAATCCGGACATCGGGCAAGACTGCGCCAGAAATTTTTGGATGGTAAACTGGCGGATTATGAATTGTTGGAATTATTGTTGACCTATGCGATACCGCGTCGCGATGTTCGTATGTTGGCACGACAATTGTGTAAAAAATATGGCAGTGTTATTCAAGTACTTGAAGCGCCAGTTGAATCATTACTGGAAAATGATGGTATCAAAGAAAACACTGTCGCTTTCTTTAAATTGATACACAAATTGATGAGTATGGATTGTGAACATGTGCTGACGGAAAAGCCGATTTTTCATAATTATGATACTCTGTGCCGATATTGTAAATTGGTTGTTGGTGGTAAACCCATAGAAGAATTTCACGTTTTATATTTGGACCCGAATTTGCAATTGATAGAAGATGAAACGCATAGTGTTGGGACTGTCAATTGGTCTGCGGTTTATGTGCGCGAAATTGTCAAAAGGGCATTGGATTTAAATGCGCGCAGTGTTGTTTTATTACATAATCATCCGACACCTAATATGTCTTTTTCACAGTCAGATATAGATATCACAAAAGAATTGGAAATTGCGTTGTCGAAAGTGAAAATAGACATGTTTGATCATATGTTGGTGTCTGGCGATGTTATTTATTCTGCGCGTAATAATAATTATCTTGGGTGAAAATAAAAAAATTATTGTTCCGATTGCGATACGGGTACAACAACGCCAGAATCCACAATATTAAAAATTTCAAAATTTTCTGCATTGCCATGTTGACCCAGTTGTTTTTTTCGTGAATCTAATAAATCTTGGATTTTTGTTAATTCTATGCGTTTAGTTTCACATTGTTTTGCAAACAGATTATCGCCATAAATAAAATTTATTATTGGTTTAGTCAATCCAAACACTGCAAAAATTAAAATCAAGGCTTTGGCATTATTAAAAACTGTATTTATTTTGATTCCGTTTTTTATATACAACATTCCCCAACCAAACAACATTATCGCAGTCAACAACAATGCCACTGTTGCTGCAAAATTAAAAATTGCATCAAACGCGGGAAAAATACAAGACGGATCTTGGATATAAATAAATTGCTTGTCCATGCCGATAACTTTCAGCCCAGAATTTTGCAGTAAAACGATATTTGCCGGATCCATATTTTATTTTTTTGATGATGCCGATGTGAAAAATCCAGGAACAGAAAATTCTTCATCATTTGCCGCAACACCCGCCCAACCAAACAAATCGCCCAGACCTTGGTCTGCATGTTTAGATTGTTTGAATGGCAAAATGTTTCTTAATTTTCCAATTTTATTACGAGTGCCAGATTTTGTAGCGGTTGTGATTTTATCTTGGGTTTGGACGAATTCTGTTGCTAATTTTTCCAATGTCGCATCAATGTTATCATCGTCATTTGAATCTTCAATATTTGAATCTGTTGGAACAGGTGTTTCCAAAACGTCTTCGTCCAATGGTTTCATTTCGGACAACAATTTTTCAAGATTTGTTTCTGGATCTGGTTCTTCCGCGTCATCGTCAATGATTTCGTCCGCGGAAACCGGAATGTCGGGGACAATATCTGTGCTGGTTGTCGTTTCTTGGGATATTACTGCCGAGACAATTTCAGGTTCGATATCTTCTTTATCATCTGACATTTTGGGAATAATATCTTCGTCTTTGGCAGACAGGATTGATAATATAGGAACAATTTTTTCATCGACTTCGGTTTCGGAAACAACTTCTGATGTTTCGTCTGGGACTTTTTCTTCGATTACTTTTGTTTTTCTGGAACGGCCACGTCGTGGTTCAACCACTGGTTCTGGAATAATATCTTCTTTTGATTCAGGAATGTTCGGGGCTTCTTCAATAACAATGGGGTCTGGTTCAATTATATTTTTGTCTGTAATCGATTCGTCGATTGGTTTAGACAATCCCGCATCGTCTTGGTCAACCGGAACGCCAAACAACACAGTATTTTTATCCAGATTTAATGTGGCGCGGACCTCTTCAAATGCGGCGCGAATATCCGCCATATCAAAAACTTCATTTCCAGAAATATATATGATTTTCGTCTTCATCAAAAAAATCCCTATGTTTAACGAAACGATTATATCATATTTTAAGGTTGAACGCATATAAAAAATATCTTAAAATGACAAAAACAATGGATATTAAACAGCAAATTTTTCAAGAATTGGATTCGTTGGAATCTTTGGCGTTGCATTTGCGCGCTGATGCGACATGCGCAAGTAAACAAACGGATTTAGAGGTCGCAATTTTAACTAAACAGGTAAAAAATCTGCGCGAAAAGAACGAACGTGCGAAAAATTTGATAAAAAAATCTGTGTCTATATTGGAAAAATTGAAAAAATGAGTGTTGTATCGATACCTATTGTGAATCGAAATTACCCAATGGGCTGTGAAGACGGTCAAGAAGGTCGCCTGATAGAATTAGGCCGTTTGGTTGATGCACGTGCGCGCCAGATATTGGATAAAATCGGCCCATTACAAGAAAACGCATTGTTGGCAACACTGTGCATAGTGTTGATTGATGAAATTCAAAATAAAAACCAAAAACCAACCGTTTCGGACGAAGATTTACACGAAATCCTGGCACGTATTCGTGAAATTAAACACAAAATTTCATAAAAAAACCGCCAATTGGCGGTTTTTTACTATATCAATTTCCCAATCGCGGCGGTGGTATCGCACATACGATTTGAAAATCCCCATTCATTGTCATACCATGCGGTCACGTGTAAAACTGTGTCATCGACAACTTTGGTTTGAGATGCGTCGAAAATCGCGCTGTGTGCGTCAGTTGTGAAATCTTTGGAAACAAGCGGTTTGTCATTATAAGCCAAAATTTCCGATTGTGCCGCGCGCATCGCAGTGTTCACAGATTCCATCGTCACTTTCTTTTTCATATTCAAAACCAATTCCACAACAGAAACATCAGGTGTCGGAACGCGTATTGCAATTCCGTCCAATTTTCCAGACAATTTAGGCAATACCAATCCAATCGCTTTGGCGGCGCCAGTGCTGGTCGGAATCATAGATAAATTTGCCGCACGCGCGCGTCTGAAATCTTTGTGGTTTTTATCCAGCAATTGTTGGTCGCCTGTATATGCGTGCACAGTTGTCATCCAACCGTTTTCAACGCCGAATTTTTTATCCAAAACATTCAAAACTGGTGCCAAACAATTCGTAGTGCAAGACGCATTTGAAACTATAATATCTTTTTTCGTCAGTGTTTTTTCATTTACTCCGAAAACTATTGTTTTATCTGCACCAACGGACGGAGCAGAAACCAAAACGCGTTTAGCACCACAATCAATATGAACGCGTGCTTTGTCAGCCGCAGTGAATAACCCGGTGCATTCCAAAACCACATCAATTTTCATTTTACCCCAAGGCAACTTTGACGGGTCGCGTTCAGACAAACATTTGATTTTTTGGTTGCCGACCAAGATATATTCGCCGTTCAGTTTTACCGCCATTGGCAATTTTCCATGTACTGAATCATATTCCAATAAATAAGCATTCTGTTCCGCGGGTGCCAAATCATTCACCGCGACAAATTCTAAATCTTTGCGTCCTGATTCCAACGCAGCACGCAACACCAGACGACCAATACGTCCAAATCCATTGATTGCAACACGAATTTTTTTCATATTATATCCTTTCTTTCATACATGGGTAAATGATATCACGATTAGTGTATAAAATACAATTTGAATTTTTTCTATCGCGGGGGCTTGCAAACGCGGGGCGCGGATTTTATAATCGCAATATGAAATATGATTACATAATTATTGCAGGTCCAACCGCGTCGGGAAAATCTGATTTTGCACATCTATTGGCAAAACGTGTCAATGGCGCAATCATAAATTGCGACAGTGTTCAAATTTATCGCGATATAGAAACTGTGTCCGCGTCACCGTTTGCAGGAAATATTAAAAACGGTTTTAATGAAATCGATGGCGTGCCGTATAAATTGTTTTCTGTGTTGCCTTTGACCGAACATATCAGTGTAGCCGATTATTTAACCATGGCGCGTGATGCGATGAACGAAGTAATCAAAATGGGCAAAATCCCAATCTTTGTGGGGGGCAGTGGTTATTACATAAACGTTTTAATAAATGGGATTTCTCCGATTCCGGAAATCAGCGAGCAAACACGTAACAAAGCGCGCGAAATGATAAAAAATTCACCAGATAGGGTGCTCGAATTATTACCAAAAGATTTTACGCCTCGCGATCCACAACGTATGGCGCGCGCGATTGAAGTATTATTGGAAACCGGAAAGCCATTATCGCATTGGCAAAATTTACCGCGCATGGGGGCTTTGCCGGGGCGGGGGTACAAAGTCTTAATTTTACCTAATCGTGAAATCTTATTGGAACGTATTGCGCGGCGTGTGCCGGAAATGATACGCGGTGATGCGGTAGATGAGGCAAGAAATATCATAGCGAATAATTTACCAGAAAATCGCGCGATAGGCACAGAACAAATTTGCAAAATGTTGCGTGGCGAAATATCCGAAGCAGACGCAGTTGAAAATTGGATTGTAAAAACGAATCAATATGCGAAACGTCAGCGCACTTGGTATAAAACGCAATATGTTCCTGATTTTCAAATTTTGAATGTTCCGAACGATAATGATATAGAAGAAGTAATAAAACGTTTGTTTTGATTTTTATTTAATGTTTTGCGAGACAGTCTTTGGTGGTTTTGTCCAAACCTATTTTACGCATTTTTTTGCGAACCCAAACCAAACCTTTGATTTCACTGCTGATTGGGCCATAGCCCGCCCATTCCCAATCAATTATGCCGGTTATAACCATTGTTTTCGGATTTACCAATATATTACTGCACATGTCGCCATGATTCCAAGAACACCCCGATTTAACCGGTTTTTTTCGTAAATCTTCAATTTCAGGTGGCAAAGCAAACGATTTTTTATATATGAATTCTGCCAATTGTTGGCTGATTTGTTTCTGATATTTTTTTATGCGACGCGTTGGAATATCAACCAACAATTTACCCGGTATAAAATCAGATTTATAAAAAGTATATCCGTCGATGTTTATAAATTCTATGTTTGGTATTTGTATAGTGCAATATTCACGCAGGGCATCGGTTATTCGCTTTTCAAATACAAACCGTTCAAAATTAGTTGTTTCATGATTGCGTTTGCGCACTTTAAAGGTATATTTGTTATCGATGATAAAGACGATACTGCCACCACCTTTGGCCAGGCGCATTTTTTTGAAATTCAAATTTGGGTAAGCAGATTTCAAAGCGTTTAATTTTTTTCGATAATCAAATAAAACCCAAACACGTAAATATTCGCGCCATTTTTTTATCGGCACAATTGAAAATAATCTGTCTGAAAATTCAAATAAGGTTTTCCACATTTTATCTGTTTTTCTCTTTTGATAAATGATTATTGAAAAAAAGAAAAAAAACAAGTATTTTATGATTATGTTCAAATCTGGCGATATAGTGAAAGTCTTGATTCCGAATGTCATAAACACTGGTTATGATTATCGTTTGACGTGCGATGCGAATATTGGTGATTTTGTCCGTTGCAGTGTTATGAACCGTCAATATATCGGTGTTATAATCGGTCCAGGCGACAGTAATTTGGATATATCAAAAATCAAGCCTATAATCGAAGTTTGCAATTTCGGGCATTTAACGCAATCTGATTTAGATTGGATTTTCAAGATGTCTGATTGGACTTTAATGGCGCCTGGGGCGGTTTTGCGGTTGATTATAAATGTGCCTGATGCTTTTAATCCGCCCCCGACCGAACAATTATATGCATACAATTTTGATGAAAAATGCAAAATGACTGATGCACGTCAACGTGTGGCGGATGCTTTTCAATCGAATGATAATGATTCTATGTCCGTCAATGATATAGTAAATATTGCGCATGTTGGTGTGGGTGTTGTAAAAACGATGATAAAAAACGGCGTGTTGTATCAAACTGAAAATCGAGAAAAGGCAAATCACGCATATGATTACAAATATTTTGATACCGGCCATGTTAAATTAAACGATGAACAAACTGCGGCCGCGGAAGTTATCGGTCGTGCGTTGGATAAAAACGAATTTTCTGTGCATTTGTTGGATGGGATAACCGGGTCTGGCAAAACACAGGTATATTTTGATTCTGTGTTGCGTGCGTATAATGTGGGAAAATCGGTGTTGTTGATGATGCCTGAAATCGCATTGACTGCGCAATTCATAGACAGATTCAAATCGCGTTTTGGTGCGCCACCTGTGGTATGGCACAGTAATTTAACATCTGCACGTCGGCGCGATATTTGGCGCGGTGTTGCACGCGGTGATATTAAAATAGTTGTCGGAACACGCAGTGCGTTATTTCTGCCATGGCAAAATTTAGGATTGATTGTTGTGGACGAAGAACACGACACATCATATAAACAAGAAGATATGGGAAATTATCATGCGCGCGATATGGCGATATTGCGTGCCAAGATTGCTGGTTTTCCGGTTGTATTGGCCAGTGCAACCCCGTCTTTTGAAACACTGCATAACGTAGCATTGGGTAAATACAATCGTTTGCGTTTAATGTCGCGCTTTGGCGGGGCGCAGTTGCCAACCATAGAAACAATCGATATGCGCGAACAGCGACCCGAACCTTATAAAATTGATGCTGTATCCGACCAAGAAATCAGTGGCAATTTGTCGCCGAAATTATGCGATGCGATATCTGAAACTTTAAGTCAACACAAACAGGTTATGTTATTCATCAATCGTCGTGGTTTTGCGCCGATTGTACAATGCAAAAAATGTGGCTGGGTCGCAGAATGTCCTGATTGTTCCGTTGGTATGAATTATCATAAACATTTGGGAAAATTGATTTGTCATATGTGTGGCAAAATGTTGCCTATGTATGACAAATGCCCACAATGTGGGAACGAAGTTTCTTTGCGTGGGGCGGGGCTGGAAAAAATAGAGCAAGAAATTTTTGTTAAATTTCCGCATGCGAAAACTGCGCTGGTGTCGTCTGATACGATTATGTCGCGCGAATCTTTGGAACGCATAGTGCATAAAATGGAAAATGGCGAAATCGATATTATTATTGGGACCCAAATTCTGGCCAAAGGACATCATTTCCCGAACCTGACATTGGTTGGTGTTGTCGATGCAGATATGGGGTTGTTTGGAACTGATTTTCGTGCAGGTGAACATACTTTTCAACAATTATTCCAAGTTGCAGGTCGTGCCGGTCGTGGTGAATTTCCAGGACGCGTATTATTACAGACTTTTCAACCCGAACATCCGGTTATAACCGCGATTTGTGCGGGTAATCGTGATGATTTTATGCAATCTGATATGGAATCACGTCAAAGCGCAAAAATGCCACCGTTTGGTCAATTGATTGCGGTTATAGTTGAATCTGACAAAGAAGAAACTTTGAAAAAATATTGCGCGCAATTATCAAATGTGGCGCCGAATTTAAGCGGTGGAAAAATCATGGGCCCCATCGCGGCGCAAATATATCAAATTCGTAATTGGTATCGTATGCGATTTCTGGTGTCTGGGGACGCTCGTGCGAATTTACAGCCCATTGTGCGTACGTGGTTAAATAAAATAAAACAACCCGCCAATGTGCGCATAAAAATTGATGTCAACCCGCAAAATTTCATGTAAAAAATCCCCGATGACCGGGGATTTTGTTATCTTGTTTTTTCTTCTGATTGTTGTGGTGTTCGTTGGCCGAATATTTGTCGCAACGCCAACCCTTTCCCGCGTTTGAACAGTGAAAAACGTTTGGTGTTTTTGTTTTCTATTATTCGTTGTTCTTTGCCATCTGTTTCTTTTGTAGAAACCTTAAAAGCTTGGTTTTCTTTCATGGCTCTGAAGGCTTCGATTCTGCTGAATACGATATTGTTTGTGTTTGCATCATAATTTCTTGATATTTCTAAATCTCTTAATATGAGATTGCATTCATCTATGGCTTCGTCAATGAATTTGTTAAATTTTTCAACTTTCAATGCTTTGTTATTCGCATCAATAACGTTTGCTTTTCTTAATTTTGTTTCTAAATCACTTTCGATTTTATTCAATTGTTTTTCTATATCAATATAAGACATAATTTTTATCCTTTTGTTTTTTATGTTTTATTTCAGACAATTTCGGTCACTGCACGCAGGGCACCGTCGCGCGATAATTGCACTACGCGAATTTTTTGTTTCATTTCTGCAATCAATTCAGAACGATTATATGCCGGTTGAGTGTGCAAAATCCGGTCTGCAAATGCCGCGTATGCAGCCTCGGCAGATTCTGCATGAATCGTTGTGTAAAAATGGTCGTGCCCAGTGCCCAACATTTCCCACAACACAGATGCATTATCTGTAGAGATTTCACCACCAATAATAACATCAGGTGTCATACGGACAACCAAATCCAGCAAACGCGCATAATTAAAATCGTTTGTTTGTTCGGTTCTGGATAAAACAAAATGGACGCGATTTTTTTGTGGAACGCGGATTTCGCGCGCGTCTTCGACAGTGATAACGCGACAATTTTTATCAATCAAAGTCAATAAATGATTCAAGAAAGTTGTCTTGCCGGTTGATGTTGCACCACTTATCAAAATAGGGCTGCCGTCGTTCACAGCGGACATCAATTTATCATATGGATCGTCAGGCCGAACCGATTCGCGCGGCTTCACCTTTAATAATTTTTGACCGCGTTGCAGATGATAATTTTCAAAACTGGTTTCGACTGCGTTTCCACTGCGAATATTCAATGCAACGCCACCCGTCACATCGCGTTCGTCATATTGAACGTTTGGACCCGCAATCGCAGAAAAACGATGGTTACCCGGCAAAGTTGCGTAAACCACAGGGATTCCTTGGACCGGGTCAAAAGGTTTTTCGTAAATATTTGCAACCGTATGAATTAAATCAATTAAATATTGTTTTGATAAAATTTCTGCATCGTACGAAACCCATGGAACACGCGCCCCGTTAAGGCGCATCCAAACTTCGCCGGCATGATTTATGGCGATTTCTTCCACAAACGAAGGTTTATAAAATTCTTCCAGTGGTTTTAACAAAGATTCCAGAACTACATTCGACATGTTTTTTATTTTATCATAAATCGTGGCTTGAATCAAAAAAGTTTATTTGTTAAAATAAAATCAAAGAGAAAGAGAAAAAGCCATGAAAAAATCAATTTTTTATTTGTTTTTCGCGACATTGGCGTTGTCTGCGTGTTCTGTGGGTGTTTCGTATAATTTGAACGATACGGATAATTATAATGAAAAATCCAGTGGATATATGACTGAACAAAATGAATTTGCGGTTATCGATTCGTATCAACCAAAGACTATGAAAGAACGCGAAGAAATTGCAAATCATTGGAACACTGCACGTAAAGAGACGCGGTGGCAAGAATACAAAGGGACCATGGTTCGCGTGGAAATATTATTGGGCGACAGCGACGTTCGTGAAATGCGTCTGCGTTTGATGCAAAATGCAAACGGAACCGATGTCGATGGCGATATGCGCACCGTTTTGGGCAAAGTTGCAGATTATGAAATGAAGCGCGTTTGCGGCCGTAATGCGGAAAGCATTGTTATGGTCTATGACCGTCCGTCATCTGAGATTATGCGTCCAACGACATTCTTTGATTACAGAATCGAAGCAGAAGGTGCATCTATGCGTGAATACGGATTCAGATGCGTGTATAACAATTAAGCAAAGGAATAAATCATGAAAAAAATAATTGGGACTATCGCCATGTGCGGTGCAATGGTTTTGACAGGCTGTGAAAGCAGGGCGGAAAAAATTGCTGAAAATGGCGATACAGTGGTAATTGATTTTGCTGGATTTTTAGGCGATGAACAATTCCAGGGTGGAACTGCGGAAAATTATCCTTTGACATTGGGGTCTGGCCAATTTGTTCCGGGATTCGAAGAACAATTGGTTGGCGCGAAAGTTGGTGAAAAACGTGATGTAAATATTACTTTCCCACAACAATATGTCCCGGGTTTGGCGGGCAAAGATGTAGTTTTCAAAGTGACCGTCAAAGACATTATGAAAAAATAAAAAACGAAATTATACTAATAAAAAAACCGCCATTTGGCGGTTTTTTATTAGAAAGAATCAATCTTGTTATAAAAATCATTGTATTTACGAAATTCATATTCATATATCTCTTCTGCAACAGGACCTCCAGGGATATACTCTCTTACGCCAGCATCGTCAATATATAATTTTTTATCTGTTCCGATTTGTGACCATGCTTTAGCCAAACCAGACCAAACTCTACTTGTTTGCTTAGATGTTGGAAATGGGGCGACCGCCCATGTTATACCTGTTTCTTCTTCCATTACGCAATCAACTCTATCATCTGGATTTTCAGCGACACAGTCTTCATAGTAAAAATACGATGCATTCTCTAATGGGTATCCATCAGGAATATCATAATCCGCATTTGCGCATACTGGGTTAATAATTGCCGCCAGGGCTGTTATTACAAACAATTTTTTCATTTTTTCTCCTTTTGTTTTGTTTGTGTTTGTTTCGAATTGGGTTTATTATCGACTTTATTAATTTCTGGTTTCTCCTTTTGTTTTTGATTGACTTTTTTTTCTGTGTTCGGATTGCTTGTACTTTCTGTTTTAATCATGTTTATATCGGTATTTGTCAAAATGCCTGAGGCTATTGCGCTGATGCCGGTATTTATACGTTCCGCAGATTTTTCTTGTTCTTTATTTATTTTTGTTTGGTCTGATTCGCTGCCCATTTGTGCACGATAAAGTGAACCATAAATACCATTTGTTATATTTATATTTTTATTGTCGTAAAAACCAGCTGTTGCTTTGTTAATAATTATCTCGCTTTCAATTCCTGGTTTCAGACCTAACGCTTTTTTGCGTTCTTTTAAATTTGCAGCTAATGCAAAATATTCGTCGCGTAATTTTTTTATTGTTTCATCATTACCGCCCGGCAATTCAACAGGTTCATTACCTCCATTAACGTATTTCCCATTTGCATATGAACAACGGAAAGTTTTTATATAATCTGCCATTTGTTCTTTGGTTTTGTTATCAATGTTCTGTTCGGATAAACCTTGGACTAGTTGCGAACCTCCGATACCTGTTGCGGCGATGGTTCCGGCTTGAATTATGTTTTTATCGATTTTTATCGTTTGTGATTGATTTGTTAAGTCCTGTTTTTTTTGATTTTTTTTATCTGGTTGAGCAGGATTTGAGTCGCTTTTTTGTTGTATGTTTTGAGATGTTTTTTGTTCCGGGATTCCGCCTGGGGGCATTTTTGCGCAGTATGCAACGCCGGCGCTAGACAATGCAAAAGATATTTCAAATAAACACAATAATTTGTTCATGTCTTTCCTCCAAGAAAAAACCACCGAAAACATCAAGTGGTCAGGAGATTGAAAGCAATCACAAAGTATTGTGCGGTATATTATATATTTTACCGCTCTCCTGGCCATGCTATTGTGCCAAGAGATATTTTTTCATCACCAAAACAACGACGCCAAATCATGTGCCGCCTGATGACGCTTTGTGCAAGGGCTTTCAAACCCCACCGACGGAATCTCCGCCAGCATTAGCATTGTAGCACATTATTAATTTTTATACAAATAAAAAAAGCACAGTTGCTAACACTATGCCTTTGGTTGTTTTAAACACTTATTGTGGTTAAATCGCCATTATAAAGATTTTCGCTTTGTTTGCGGCGGCGATTACTGCGTCGCGGTCAATTACAAAGCATGTCTTTGCATTTACAATAATTCCATGCAATTTAGCAGCCGCGACGGCGCGCACCGTATCGACACCAATCGCAGGAATATCAATTCTTAAATCTTGGCCCGGTTTAGTCATTTTAGCAAACACACCACCGCTTTTTTTTCGATTTTTACGCATTTCAACGACGCGGTCCAACATACGGGCGGTGCCTTCTGCGGCCTCTACCGCGATGACCTGTTTATCAACGACAACCGATGCGCCAATGTCTTCTGTGCCAATAGTATGTGAAACCTGAACCGCGCGTTCTATATCACGTGTATCGGTTTTTGATGGTTTAATTTTTGTTTGAATGCCCGCCTTTTCAAAAGTCAATTCTGGTGCCAAATCTTGGGCAGCGACCACTTCATATCCGCGTTTTTCCAACGCTTTGGTAAATGCGACAGCCATTGAATCATACCCCCGTTGATGTTTTAAAACACTTATTAATACAGACAAAGACCAAAAATCCGGACGAATGTCAGACAAATTCAAATGTCCCAATGCCCCGACAAAAGTCAATTTATGAATCCCGCGTTTTTTACATTCGCGCGCAGCACGTCCGCCACCGCCAATACGAACAACTAAATCAGGATTCAATTTCGGGTCATAAAAATTTTTTATTCCAACAACATACACGTCCCAGCCGTTTTTCTTCAACGCATCACGCGTCAAAAACGGCAACGACAGTGCGCCTGCAAACAGAGCTATTTTTTTATTTTCATCTTTTTTCATAATTTATATGATAGATTTAAAACAAATTGGAATCAAGTCTGAATTTGTGTTATGATTTTATCAAAAGGTGTAAAAAACATGAAAAAATGTCCGTTGTTTGGTGTTTGTGGTGGGTGTCAGTTTGATTTTTTATCGCCCACATATCGCGCGCAAAAATTATCACAATTGCCGAAAATAAAATTTACTGATGACCCGATTTGGGGGACGCCTGGGACGCGTAGGCGCGCAGATTTTGGTTTTGTTGACGGACATTTTGGTTTTTATAAAACGAAAACCAAAGACATAATAGATATAACAAATTGCCCAAATCTGGTTGATGAAATAAATGCAGTTTTACCGAATATATCGGCTTTGCCTTGGCGTGGCGCGGGCAGTGTTTTAATTACAAAATGTGAAAATGGAATTGATGTGGGCGTGGTGTCAAATGTGCCTTATTTCAGTGCGGATTTTAAATTGGCGGTGGATAAATTGCCACAATCAATTATTCGGTTTACTTGGAATGATAAAACGGTGCGTCAATATGTAGAGCCTGAAATAAAATTTGATGAAAAAATCGTAAAATATCCACCGCACGCGTTTTTGCAACCGACAATGGAAACAGAACGCGCTTTGCGTGATTTGGTGATAAAATATGTTGACGGGGCAGGGCGCGTGGCAGATTTATTTTGTGGACTGGGCAATTTTACGTTCGCAACCAATGCGACAGGTTTCGATGTGTTCGGCAACGGGATTACGCGTGATTTGTTCAAAAAGCCTTTGACTGTGCAAAATTTGAATCAATATGACGTTGTTATAATGGACCCGCCACGCGCAGGCGCAATGGCGCAAAGCAAAGAAATCGCGAAATCAACAGTAGTACGTGTGATATATGTTTCTTGCAATCCAAATACTTTCGTGCGCGATGCCGATATATTGATGCGTGGCGGATATGAAATGACGACTGCGATACCAGTAGACCAATTTGTAGGTTCTTCGCATTGGGAAATTTTCAGTGTGTTCCAGAAATAATTTTTTGCATTTTAAGAGGCACTTCCCCATAGGGGCAGAATTTTCGTGCTTGCCTGATGTTAAATTCCCCGCCTGGGGCGGGGTGGCGCGAAGCGACGGGGAGGGTTGAAAAAATATAGTGCCATCCGTTCAAAAAAACGAAACAACCGGAATACCCCCTTCGTCTGCTGGCGCAGACACTTCCCCACGGGGGCAGAATCTTTGCGTTGTGCAGAATCTTTTGGCCGTTTCGAGAATAAAATTCTCCCCCATCAGGGGGAGTGGCGCAATTCGCCGAGGGGGGTGAAAGTATTGTGCCATCCGTTCGACAGAAACGAAATAACTGGAATACCCCCTTCGTCTGCTGGCGCAGACACTTCCCCACGGGGGCAGAATATTCACATTGGCCCGAGAATAAAATTCTCCCCCACCGTAGTCGCGGCTCTGCGAAAGCAGAGACGGACAGGGGAGTGCCGTCGAAGACGGGAGGGGGGTACAAAAAAAGCCCAAGGGGAAAACGGTCTTGGGCTCTTTTTTCTCTTGCGTTCAAGAGAAACTTCATGATGTATGCGAAAAATCATTCGGTCGGTAATTCCACACTGTCATCATAGATTGAATAGGTTGTGTTGTTGTATCGCACCTTTAATTTACGTTGGGTGCCGCGCGACATTGGAACGTCAAATGTTGTCATATTTCCAAAATAATCCGCAACGCCATCGTGGTCTAAATCCAGGTGCAGAGATGGCGAAGTTTTCTTGGTTGCGCGCAAATATACGAATCCGTCACCCACATGCAGAATGCGTCCGCATTGTGCGGCCTCCCACATGCCACTTGGGGCAAATAAACCCGTGCTGCACGAAACAATCCCCTGGTCGGTTGAATCGCTTGGCGTATAATCACCACCACCACAATAACTGTTTGCGGTGCAGGTGGCACAAGAATTGGCATTCATGGGCAAATATTCTCCAGCCGGACAATTGATGGTAGTGCCCGCATTTTCCACCCATTTTGCATAGAAGGTCTTGTCTCCTGTGGCTGTTGTAGATATTGTTTGGGACATCGCACAATTGGTCAGGGCACTGTCCGTGCACCAACCGGCAAACACATATCCGTCACGTGTTGGAACTTCATTAATCGTCGCACCGACGCCATAGGTGTATGTCATAGCGCCCGCACCCGATGCTGCCGGTCCCGCTGTAAATGTCCCAGTACCCGCGTTTGGATAAAATGTATCGTTTACAGTATCATACATTCCAATTGCATTATCACTATTACGTTTCGCAGGAACATAATCACGAATCAACGTGCCATTATCGTATAGTTTGAATGAATAAATGAGAAGTTTTGCTGGTGAGCCGTAACCGGAGCTATCTACTATGCCGGGAAAAACCAACTGGTATGGGGCCTGGAAAGAAGAAGACCCCAAATCATTTTCCCAATATTTTGTTCCAGATTCGTTATACACATCACAATGATTTTTGTTCATATCTACCATTATCTTTTGCCCGTATATTGCGGCAGGACCAGAATGATTTGTATTGTAATACCCATAATCCTGACGCATTTCCCCACCGTTCACTCTATTATACAAAAAAGCGAATGCTCTATCATTCATTCCAGCACGAGCACCAAATACCCAGTCGCTGCTATCGAGATCGGGTACTAAAAATTCCATAACAACTCTGGTGTCTTGATTGGGGGCAAAACCCGTATTGATATATTGTGCGCCTGTGCTTTGAATATATTCCAATTGAGTATATCCAGACGGCAATATGCTGGTGGCCACACCATCCAGGAATATATTGTACGTGTTTGGGGAACACGATGCATTATATGCACCATTATTTTGTATGTTCCCATATCCACTGTTGCACGACGTCATATATGTACAGACACCGTTTACAACACTTAACGAACACGATGCATTTGTGGTATCACATGGCGCACATGCCCATTTGGCATAGAATGTTTTGTCGCCAGTTGCGTCGGTGCCGATTGTTTGTGTCATTGCACAGTTGGTCAGCGCTGAATCAGTGCACCAACCTGCAAACACATACCCATCGCGTGTCCCTGCGTCAGTTGCGTCTATTGTGTCGCCGACCCCGGATGTATATGTTTGTGTTTTTGAACCTAATATTGGGTCTCCCGTATTAAATGTTCCGGATCCAGAATTTGTTTTGAAAGTATTTCCAACGATATCGTACATTCCCAACACATTGTCGCTGTTACGACGTGCAGGGATATACTTATAAGCCAACGTATCATTATCATATACACTGACATAATATATTTTACCATTCCCAATTGTATCGGTTCCACTAGAACTGAACAAACACATATTGTAATTTTGTGCGTCCCAGGAAAAACTAGAAAGAGTACTGCCACTTACTAACGTTGTATTAGTGTTCAAATTTTTTACATATCTGTTTCCTATTTCTAGATCATAGTACACATTATTTTGAAACATATTACTACCAATCAATCTAGTGCTGCCTGTATTCATCTCAAAATAAATAGATCCTTTATAATTAAACAACCGATACGTAGCAGTCTTACCACTATAAAAGCCGTATATTACATACCCTGTATAAGCAGACATCTTTACACCAATTTGTGAGACCATTGTTACAGACGGATGAATGTCTGTACATAGCCATTGAGTCCCAGTTCCTTCCAGATATTCCAATTGTGTATATCCAGATGGCAGGGGGTTGATGTTATTCAATGTTATATTGTATGTATCGGCCAAGGCCGGATGAATCGCGCACATGGCGCATAATAAAATCAAAAGTTTTCTCATGTTCATTCCTCCGTTTCCTTTGTGTTTTGCAACAAAATGACACGTGTTCCGGAATTGCTGGCCCGGGGCCGCGATAGGGGCAAAATGTTGCAAAAAATTAACCACCGGAAAATTTGGTGGCTGGAGGTTGAGAACAATTCATACTGAAATTGTGCGCCTTATTCTATATATTCGGCGACCCTCCAACCTATGTTTGGTTGGAGCGTTTAACGTCATCGTGGACGCAGTATGACAGTGGGTTCTCACACCCAGTCAGAAAAATCTTCCGACATTTTTTATACTATCATCTATATAAACTTTGATGCAAGGTATTTTTATCACAAAAAAACACCGCCGGTGGCGGTGTGGTTCCGGATGCCCTGAAAGGAAGGAAAGGAGAAAAAGAAATGGGCATCCTTGAACTCTGTTTCAGGCCCAAAGTCCAGAGGAGAGAGAATGTAGGAGGGAGTCTGAAAACTCTGGGCCCGACGAACGCTTGGCGTCCGGTCATTGGGTTTAACCCCTTTGACGAATCGAAATATAATACATAAAAAAACATTTGTCAAGTATATTGTCAAAAATTTTTTTAGGCGATTTGTTTCTGTGTCTTATTATAGGAACAAATACAGATTGAATTTATTCAGATTAACAACTAATATTAGAATATTGGATTGGGAAACATAACATAGGAGAAGAATACTATGACACACGAAGATGTATGGCGCGCAATAGAAAAATTTGCAATGGAACATCATATGTCTTGTTCTGGACTGGCAAAATGTAGTGGTCTGGACCCAACAACATTCAACCGCAGCAAACGCTGGTCCAAAGAGGGACAACCACGGTGGCCTTCGACGAACAGTATTTCGAAAATATTGGCGTCCACAGGCGCATCATTGGAAGATTTTACCAAATTTATTCCGTCTCCTGAACATACTATGTAATTTTGACATAATAAAATGTTGCACAATGGGTTGGTATAGGCTATTGTGAAATTATGTTAAAAGACATAAAAATTTACACAACGGATAAATATTGGTCGCAAATTTTTACTGATTTGGGCGCGGTTGTTTCGGACAACCCAAATTCGGCAGATGTCGTTTTTGATGATTCTGATTTGGATGCGCCCATTTCTTTACTTGATTTGCAAAGATTTATTTTAGACCGCATTGAAAATCGGGATATTATTCACCAGATTTTCGGTGCGGACGTGATGTTGTCGAATCTGCAACATAAATTGGTCGTGTGCCTGTATAAAAATCCAGATATTAATATGCGTGATTTGAAAAAGATGTTGGGTATTTTGCCAGGTGTGGCCAGTCATGTGGTGGAAAATGCGATTTACCAGTTGCGCAAAATTTATGGGCGCGATTTCATACAAAACGGGGACGGAAAATACAAAATTGGGCGCGTATAAACTGATTTCTTTGGATAAAATACCAAGCACACAAGATGTCGCGCACGATTTAATAAATGCGGGCCGCACGTCAGATAAAACGGTTATTACTGCGACGGTTCAAACCGCCGGGCGTGGGCGATATCGTCGGACGTGGGTGTCGCGCGCTGGTAATTTGTATGCCAGTTTTTTATATAAAATCCGCAGACCGAATCCTGAATTATCTTATGCTGTGGCGGTTGCTGTGGCGGAGACATTGATTCATTTTGGAGTGCCCGCGCAAATTAAATGGCCCAACGATGTATTGGTTGACGGGAAAAAAATCAGTGGGATTCTGATAGAATATTCAAATAATTTTGTCGTCATAGGCATTGGGATAAATGTCGCGCACGCGCCCAGGTTGCCGGGATATCCGACCGCTAAAATAAACGATTTTACAAATGTAAATTTGGCGGATTTGTTTGGTGAGCTGATTAAGAAACTGGATTTTTGGCGCAATCAGAATTTTGAAATTGTGCGTAAACGCTGGATGGATTTGGTGATTGGCGTGAACCAGAAAATTAAATATCGTGGTCAAGATATGAATCTGGTGGGACTCAGCACGAACGGCGCATTGATTTTGAATGATGGGACGCATGATATTCGCGTCTATGGCGATGAAATAATGTTATAAAAATTTGTTTGTTGCTCAAATTAATGTGCAAAACAAATGCTCTTGACTTTGATGTCAATTTGTGATATAATAACAAACATCAAGAATGAAAATTTTGTCCGCCGGTGTGCGGATTTTTTTATTCTTGGCCATTTCATACACTCACATTTTTTGTGGGTGTTTTTTTAACAACAAAAAACAGGTCAGACATGCAAATAACTTTGATTGAAAACCCAGACGATTCACAACGCATTCCATATAAAATTGCGCGCGTTATTTATGCTGAAACATCTGGACATTCTTTGCCGGTCGTTGAAGCGATGGCTTCTATGATTTACAACATTCATTTGAAATTTGATAAATCGTTCGAAGATATTGTAAATGACAATCGTGTGTTTGATGCGCTGAGCAAAAATTCACCACGTCATGAATTGTTATCTGTGTCGGCGAATGACAGAAAATTTCAAATGTGTTTGCGCGTTGTGCAAAAAATGATTCGCGGGAATTTAAAAGATTCTGTGTTCGGGGCAACAAATTTTCATCATTCAAATGTGTTGCCAATATGGGCGATGTCGCGCGGTTATATTGCAGAAATTGATGATTTGTTATTTTATCTTTGATGCAACCAAAGGATTTTATTATGAGCAAAATAATCAACGGTGGATATTTATCAGGACGTAAAACTTATGTCGTTGCAGGTGTCGGTATTGTTTCTGCAATCGGTGCGTATTTAATCGGTGAACAAGATTTATTTTCAGTACTGCAAACCGTTTTCACGTTGGGTGGAATTTATTTTTTGAAACAAGAATCTGCAACCAAAGGAAAAAAGAATGGATAACATCCCAGAAAAATTTCTTGATGAAAATGGTGAATTGAATACTGACGCGTTGGTGAAATCTTATTGTGAACTCGAAAAGAAAATGGGTTCGATGATTTCTGTACCAAATGACAACAGTGATGAAGAGGCAAAACAAAAATTTAATCATGCAATTGGTGTTCCTGACAGTGCAGACGATTACCCAACAAATGCTCTGTTCGATGACGAATCGGTGCGTAATCAATTTCATGAAATCGGTTTAACAAATAAACAAGTTGAAAAAATTTATGACATCGCAGAAAAAATTTTACAACCAACTATAAAAAATTTATTCGATTTGCAAAATGAAACAAATGCGATGAATGAATTAAAAAATTTTTTCGGTTCAACACAAAAAATGAATGATGCGTTGAAAGAAATAAAAGCATTCGGTGAAAAATTTTTACCCGCCGATGCGTTTGATGCATTGTGCGCTACACCCCAGGGAATCCAAGGTATATACAAAATGATGCAATCGTTTGAACCGGAAGTTTTCACAGATAAAAATGTATCACAAAATTTATCTGACGATGATTTACGTAACATGATGAAAGATCCAAAATATTGGCGTGACCAAGATCCAGAATATGTTCGTAAAATTGAAAATGGTTTCAAAAAATTATATTCATAAATATATTTTTTACTTTTATTCTGGACTAATCATTTCAATTCATATAAAATAGAATCATGAACAAAATAATTTTGTTCTATCCAAAAACTTAAAAGGAGAGAATTATGTTCTTTGGTTCTAAGAAAAAATGTGGTTGCACAAAAGCTGCTGCTAAACCAGCCGCAAAGCCAGCTGCAAAAAAACCAGCAGTGAAAAAAGTTGCAGTTAAAAAACCAGCTGCAAAAAAAGTAGTTGCTAAAAAAGCACCTGCAAAAAAAGTTGCAGTTAAAAAACCTGTTGCTAAAAAAGTAGTTGCAAAAAAACCAGCAGCGAAAAAAGTTGCAGTTAAAAAAACAGTTGCTAAAAAAGCACCTGCAAAGAAAGTAGTTGCAAAAAAAACAGCAGCGAAAAAAGTAGTTGCAAAAAAAGTTGTAAAGAAAAAATAATGGCAACGAATATTATTTAGCCCTGAGAGCACATGTTTTCAGGGCTTTTTTGATAAATTTTTCAGTCAGATATTTTATGTGTCTGACTGAATTTTTTATTGGATAATCCGTTTCAGGACCCGTTTTTTTATTTTGTTTTTATGGCGCGAATTTTCGCATAACCATCATTTCAAAATGTGGTGCCGTCAAAAGGCGTTGATTTTAATCATAAAACAAAAGGATTTTTTATGTCTCTTTCTGTAGATCAAGTGTTTATAAAACAATTTGAAGCAGATGTTCATTTGGCTTATCAGCAAATGGGCACAAAATTGCGTTCTACGATTCGCAGCAAATCTGGTGTCGTCGGAATGTCTACAACTTTCCAAAAAGTTGGCAAAGGTATCGCCAGCACTAAATCGCGTCATGGTATTGTTCCTGTGATGAATTTGAACCATACTCCGGTCGAATGCACTTTACAAGATTACTATGCGGGTGATTGGATTGATGCATTGGATGAATTGAAAACTAACGTTGATGAACGTCGTGTTGTTGCGTCTGCCGGTGCGTATGCGTTGGGTCGCAAAACAGACGAATTGATTATCGCAGCAATGAACAATGCAACACAATATGTTGGTGATTATTCAACTGGTTTGACCAAAGCGTTGATTATGGCTGCTGTGGAAAAATTGAACGAAAACGATGTGCCAGATGATGGTCGCAGATTCGCCGTTGTTGGTGTGCATCAATGGAATGAATTGATGTCGATGAATGAATTTGTGTCTGCTGATTATGTCGGTGGCGCAACACCATTGGTTGATGGTTGTGAATCCAGAAAATGGTTGGGCATCAATTGGATTTTGTGCAATTCTTTGCCGTTGGCGAACAGCGATGATCGTGATTGCTTTATCTATCACGCATCCAGCATTGGTCACGCTTGCGGTCAAGAAGTCAAAACAGATATCACATGGCATGGCGAACGTGCAGCACACTTTATCAGCAACAGCATGTCCCAAGGCGCAGTATTGATTGACGCTGAAGGTATCGTTCGTATCAAATGCGATGATGATGCCGCTTAATAAAAATTCATAACATAACCAAAAGGAAAATCAAATGGCATTTCAAAATAAAAATTTGTCTGTGATTGCGTATGCAAACGGTTTCACTTTGTGGCATTACAAAGAAAATGCTACTTTGGCGAACATTACAGCATCTGGATATTTCGCCAGTGTGAAATCTTTGATGAACAGCGGTGATATCATTCTGATTAATGGCTCGAATGGAACAACAATGAAAGTGTTGACTGTTTCTGCTGATGCGATTACTGTTGGTGCGTTATCTTAATCGTAATGTTTCATAATTATAATTGGGTCGTGTAATGCGACCCAATTTTTATAACATAGGGACGAAATATGTTTACAAAAATAGATTTATGTTCTATGGCTTTGTTGAAATTGGGCGAAAGACCAATTCAATCTTTGACCGAAGATTGTGTCGCGGCACAATTATCCAGAAATTTATTTGATTCTGTGGTGGATACTTTGTTGTCTGTGTTTCCATGGCGTTTCGCAACACAAAATATCACTTTGACCAGAAATTCAGATGGTGATTTTATTATTCCAAATAATGTTTTACGCATTATCAAAAGCGAAGGAAAAATCATAGGTAATAAGATAATTACAGATTCAAATACTTTGAATGTTATTGCGATTGTGCGCGTTGAAACCGAATCTTTTCCCAGTTATTTTGCGACATTGGTGGCAACTAAATTAGCCGTAGAATTTTGTATTCCATTGATTGGTGATGCAAATGTTTTCAAAATGATGACCGCATTATATGAATCAGAATTCCAATCTGCAAAATTTATAGACAGCACAACTTCAAATCAATCAAACATAGATGATTTTTCGTTGATAGATTCAAGATTTTAATTTTGTGGGGGTGTATTCATGGGAAATTTTCTTAAAACACAAAATTCATTTGATTGCGGAGAAATGTCATCTGAATTTTACGCGATTAATAATAACAACGGTTTGTCAAAACTGGAAAATATGGACATCATAGAATCAGGCGGATTGAAACGCAGGTTCGGATTAAAAAAAATAAAAAGTACGTACAACGATGCGATAATTGTTCCTTTTTCAATATCTGAATCAGAAAAATATCTGTTGGTGATATACAATTTTTCTGTGGATATTTACAGTGATGATGTAAAAATCACAACTATAAACGCACCATGGGCCAGGGTGGATTTATCAAAATTACAATACGCCCAGCGTTTTAATAAATTGTTTTTCGTGCATCCAGATTATCAACCGCGCATATTAACCAAAACCGCCAGCGGATTTAAATTTTCGTTGTTTAATTGCAAAACAAATGTTGATGGCAGTGTAAATATTCCATTCATTAAATTTGATGATGCATCGGGAATATCTATTACAATCACTACTAATGCTTTGGGAAATAATTATGCAACGTTCACAACAAATGCGGATTTTTGGACTCAAGACGCCATAGGCGAAAGATTGTTGGTTGATAATAAACAATGGATTGTGTCCGCTGTGCAAGATGCCAGAGTTGCAACAGTTTATATAAACGGTAGTTATTCTGTGCCGGGTTCGCCGATTTATGATTGGTATGAATCTGTATTTAATGAAAAACGAGGATGGCCCAGCTGTGTGTCTTTCCATCAAAATAGATTGATTTTTGGCGCAACAAAATCTGTTCCGAATTGTATTTGGATGTCTAAAGTTGGTGATTATACCAATTTTGATGTAGGCACTGGTCTGGATGATGAAGCCATATATGTGACATTGTTGTCTGCACAACATCATCAAATATGCACAATGGTCAGCAGTGATAATTTGCAAATCTTGACCACCAAGGGTGAATGGGCGATTGCTAATTCGCCATTGACGCCATCAAATGTGGATATAAAACAGCACACAAATATTGGATGTTTTTATGCGTCTTATTTGCCACCACAAACGATAGAATCGCGGACTGTGTTTATATCGCAATCTGGCAAAGATATTCGCGAATTGGATTTAGACACTTTGGGTGAACATTATAACGCAGTTGATTTATGTCCGTTTGCAAAACATTTAATAAACAATCCTGTCAGTATGGCGTATAACCAAAATAGTCATCAATTATTTATAGTGATGAATAATGGTTATATGGCGGTATTAAACAAACACCAAAATCAAAATATTTCTGGGTGGGCAACATATAAAACAGATGGTGATTTTAAATATGTTGCGGTTTTAGACGATTCTACATACGTTGTCGTGAAAAGAAACGGAACAAATTATCTGGAAAAATTTGATTCCGATTGTTTGAACGATTCAGGAGAATATGATTTTAATTACACGATCTGTGCTTTTCCAATGTTAGTGAACAATCACGCACCAAAAAAATTACGTGCACGAAAAATATCTTTGCGGGTATTGGACACGAAAACTTTATTCGTAAATGGCCAACGAGTCCAGATACCAAATTCTGTATATGCCGACGGCTGTGCCGGATACAGTGGTGATTTGTCGATAGATTTATTAGGAACACAAAATGACACTATGCAACCATTATGGACAATTTCCAGTGATGAACAATTACCTGCAACAATATTGTCTGTGACAGTGGACGGCATTTATTCAATATAAAACAAAGGAGTTTTTTATGGGACAACTTGTATCAGATGTCACAAAAGTTTTAGATTACAAAGACGCAAAAAAAGATGCTGAGACCCAGCGTCAACAAATATTGGCTCAAATGGCTCAAGATGAAGCGACAAAAGTGAATTTGATAAAAAAAGTTTTATCAAATCAACGTGCAAAATATGGTGCGTCTGGCAATTCGGGAACCGGTTTTTCCGAAAAAGCCGTATTAAATCGTTTGCGTGATGAAACTGCGGCACCTTATGATGAGAAATACAAAAACAATTTGCAAAAAATACAAAACACCAAGGCAAAGAAAACGAATTTATTAAAATCGTGGCTGTCAAAGATAGATAAAATAGCAGGCTGATTAAAGAACGCATACAATGAACACTATGACAACAGCGGACGCATTGAATTTTTTATCACAATGGAATAAATTATTGGGCTTTGAAACACCAAAACACCACGAAAAAATAATGAATTTTTTGGTTGGGGTGCTGAACGAAGAACCGCATCGTGGGATATTAAATGCGTTTCGACATTCGGGGAAATCTACGGTTGTCGGGATATTTGCGGCCTGTGTTTTATATCATAAACCGGAAACCAGAATATTGATTTTGTCTGCGGAATCAAATTTGGCATCTCGAATGGTGTCGCATGTTAAAAATATTTTGGAAAATCATCCATTTTGCACAGATATTTTACCAGATGTCAAAAAAGAGTGGGGCACACATAAAATTACTATTAAACGCCCAATTGGGATAAGAGAACCGTCTGTAATTTGTCAGGGTGTTTCTGGAAATATTACCGGTATGCGGTCTGATTTGATAATATGCGATGACGTAGAGGTGCCAAACACTTGTAACACGCAACAAAAAAGAAACAATCTACGCGAAAGATTACGTGAATTGGACTTTATTCTATCGCCACATGGTGCGATTATTTATATCGGAACACCACATACCAAAGACACCATATACACGATATAGTTTTATCAAGATACCGAAGACATAAATGTCCGCAATTTAGACAACAGTTCTTTGCCTTGGTCACCAAACATCGGCAAATAGGTTTCAAATTCTGGCATGTCTGCTTGGATTTGTGCGCGATTTCGTTCTGTCAAAGTTTCGGACAGTAATTGTTTTGCCGAATCCCACATTTGGTATGCTTTGGATGTGCGAACAACAGCGTCCCATTTTTCCAGGTATTCTGGATCTTTTGCCAATACAGATTTTATAGCCTCTACCCAATCTGCACCAAACTTGCTGACACAATCAAGATTTTTGATAGATTTCAGGCTTTCCGGTGTTGTTTCAAACGAATCCAAAGCAGATTTTAATTTGGCCATTTCTTCTTCGGTCAAAGAATAACGCATTTCTTGGCTGGCAATCAAACCACCATATGGTAATAATTCGCTTTCGATTGTATCCATAGGCGTCACGCCACTGCGTAAATTTTCAATGTGTGTCGCCAATCGTTTGCCAGTAGGAAGTTTTTTTAATTCTTCTATGACCTGGGGATCATCAGATTCTGCAATCAACACAGGATTCACTGCTGCCCAGCCACCATTTATGACATGTTCTTGACGATACAGATTTAACAGGCGTTGTGCGATAATATGTGCTTGCTGTTGCATGTTATGTCCCTCCGTTTGTTGTGTGTTTATTTCATAACAATCATAACAATTTTATGTGCTGTTTGAAAACTGATTTTTTCATCGGGGTTAGATACATGGCCATATTTTTTCCCATGCGAATCTTGACGGATAGTCGCAATCTGGGCATTCATGACATCTTCGGAAGCCACATGGACAAAATCTGCATCAATGCACACAGCCAAATCGCCGACGTCTGGTTTTTTCGTTGCGTCTGCAAAAACATAAGCTGTTTCCGGGATAAATCCACCCAAACGTTTGGAATTAGGAGTAATTGCATAAATACCGTTTTTACCTTCTAATTCAACCGGGGCGACAATCATAGTTTCATCAGATTTTTTCAATTTGATGGATTTGCCGTCTGGTTTTCCGAATACCGGAACCAATTTTTTACGTGCATTATCGTATAATTGCGCACCGAACAGCCCGTCGTGAACGTCCAATCCGGATTCTGGATTTCCGGGTTCCAAAACAGATTTTACACGTTCTTTGACTTTGTTGATTTGTTTTGTCAATTCACCCGCAGTATAAAGTTTCGCAATTTCGTCGAACAATTGTTTGGATGTATAACCGAAAGTTTTTGCCAATACATCAATTTCGTCTTCATAGACTTCGCGTTGGCCAACTTCGATTTTATGATACACAGACAGAGTCATGCCGGCCTTTTTTGCGGTTTCTGCAATAGTTTTTTCCGCACGTTGACGAATTTTGCGCAGCCCAGAGCCAAAAACCTTTAATCCGCTGTCTTCGTTATCGGTCAAACGACGTTTAATTTCGCTTTGCCATTGATTTGCGACCGCATCCGATTCATGAATGAAAATGTCAGACAGTTTGCATTTCAATATATTGCAAACATTCAATAATTGTTTTTGATTCAATCGTCTGACGCCCTTTTCAATTTTTGATACTGCAGACAAAGACAGGTTTGCCTGGCGTGCCAATTCAGTCATTTTCATTCCGCGTGATGCACGAATGTTTCGGATGTTATTTGGAAAAATGATTTCTTCTTGGGCCATGATGAACTCCTTGGTATATGTTGACAAAATGATATTAAAAATTTATTTCTTTGGCAAGAAAAATAATTAGATTATATCATCTGGAATGTCATTTATATCGGCAACTGTTTGAATTCCAGATTCTGGGGCAGGAGCATACGGTACATCAAAATTATTATCGCCCATGATTGGCGGGTTATCAAATTGATTCAAATTATCAAACAGATAATATTCGCCAACGAAACTTAAATGCACAGTCTCTGGTTTGCCATGACGGTTTTTCGCGATGATAATGTCCGCTTTGTTTCTGGATTTGTCCAAACGGTTTTGCCAATTTTCAGTCACTTTTTGTGGAGCATTACCAGACAAACGGTTTTCTGGTGAACGATTGCTCAGATAATATTCTTCACGATACGTGAACATAACAATATCTGCGTCTTGTTCAATAGAACCAGAATCACGCAAATCTGACAATATTGGGCGTTTATCATCACGTTGTTCAACACTGCGCGATAATTGAGACAATGTTATAACGGGGACATCTAATTCTTTGGCCAATATTTTCAGACCACGTGTAATGGTGGATAATTCTTGGACGCGGTTATCGCTGTTTTTACCACCGGGCAATTTCATCAATTGCAAATAGTCGATAACAATTAATGCCACACCGCCAAATTTCCGAGCAATACGACGTGCGCGCGTTTTTATCATAGGAACAGACATATCCGCCGTATCATCAATAACCAACGGCAATTTAGACAACGCATTGGAATATTCAGACATTTTCATAAAATCTTCGTCTGTCAAATTACCTTCGCGCATGTGGGAAGCGGGAATTTTAGATTGCGAAGACAATACACGTGCGGCCAATTGTTGATTTGACATTTCAAGACTGAAAAATATAACAGCGCCATGGTATTTTTCATTCGCACGACCGTTAAAGATAGCGTTCGCTGCATTGAAAGCGATATTCATCGCCAAAGTGGTTTTACCCATACCAGGACGCCCTGCGATAATAATCAAATCTGAATGATGCAGACCGCTTAGTGATTTATCTAATTCATCCAAACCGGTTGTCAGACCAGATAATTTACCGTCGGCTTTGTATGCGATTTCAGCCTCTAACAACGCACCCTTTAATGCGTCAGCCAAAGAAACCATACTTTGTTCAGATTGACCAGTGGACGCCAGATTAAATAGTCTTTGTTCTGCCGATTCAATTTGGGAATCAACAGTATTGTCTATGTCTTCGGTATAGGCACTGTCGATTATATTTTGTCCCAAACTGATTAAATCGCGACGACGGGCATTATCAAAAATAATACGTCCATAATGTTCGACATTTACAACCGTCGCACCTGCAGATGCCAATTTGCTTAAATAATCAACGCCTCCAACGGATTCCAAAACACCCTGTTGTTCCAGATATGTTTTTGCGGTGATTATATCAAATGGGATACCCGCCGAAAATTGACGCAGTGCCAATTTATATATTTCTTGGTGAGCAGGGTGCGAAAAATGTTCCGGCAATAAAAATTCAGACACAGATTCCAAGGCGCGATTGTTCATCAAAACCGCAGCCAGAACCGCCTGTTCTGCTTCTAGATTTGTGGGTAAAGTTTTCGGAGTAAAGTCCATGTCCATTAGATTAAACGAAAATTTTAATAATTCAATACCTTTTTTAAGTGGGTATAAACAATTAAAAATACCAATTGTCGATGATGCTGGAAATCCGGCATGGCCAGAATTGTTCCCCATTGAAAAAATCAAAGAATTAGAACATATTGTCGGACCACGACATTTTTCTGCTCAAATGATGTTGGAATACGTCGCGGAAGAAAGAATTCATCTGGACCCAGGCAGTGCGCATTTTTACAGTGATGATTTTGATATTCATTCATCACGAATCGGCGAACATTTTATAACGGGTGTTTGTTTATATTGGGACCCATCATCGGGACATTCTGCATCCGACGGCAGTGTTTGCACACTTGTTTATCGTGACGATAAAAACAAGAATGCTTTTGTTCACGATATTTTATACATGACGGTCGAAGATGAAGATTTGCAACCCCTTGCCACGCAATGCGAATCAGTCTTGGATTTTATGCAAAAATACAGACTCAACCGGATTGGTATAGAAATAAACGGTATTGGTAATGCGTTGCCCGAGATAATGCGACGCGTTGCAAATAATCGAAAAATGGCAATAAATATTGTCCAAATTTCAAATCATACAAAAAAAGAAACCAGAATTCTGAATGCTATTGAACCAATGTTAAACACAGGTCGCCTGTACATGCATACGCGGATACAGCAAACAATGTTGTTATCTGAAATGTTGGCGTGGTCGCCGATTGGTTCAGCCGAACACGATGACGGATTGGATGCGGTTGCTGGGGCACTGGCGATGAATCCGACATCAATCAAGCCTGTGATAACCCATGGCGGTTTAATCCGGGCGAACACAGAATTCAAAATATAAAAAACAAAAGGAAAACAAATGCAAAAAAATCTTATGCAATTATACAAACGTGCGCTGGATGAACGTGATATATGGCTGCCACGGTGGAAAAACGCAATGCGATACACTATCCCAACCGATGACGCAGATATTGCCACATTGTTTGATGCAACGGCATCAGATGCAGTGGATAATTTGGCTGCATCAATGTATTCGTTGTTGACGCCACCTGAATCTTTGTGGATAAATTTAGTTCGTGAAAGTGATTTATCTCCGAATGCAGAAATCGCAACAAATGTATTGCGCGCGCATTTGAATGATTCAAATTTTTATACGACTATCCATCAATGCTATATTGATTTAGTCGTTTTGGGAACTGCATGTTTATTTATGTCTGAAACACCGATTGGGTCGGATTCTGCTTTTTCATTCACTGCGATTCCAATGACAGATATCGCATTGTTGCCTGGGGCAGTGTTTCATACTACATCTATGCCTGCGTGCGATATAATGGAAAAATATCCGAATTTTTCATTTCCAAAAAATATGCGCGATACAATCAAAAACAATCCGCAAACTCCAATCAGACTGGTGCAATCTTTAATTGGAACTGATTTCACAGCATGGATTGATGTTGGGGGCGACATTGAAAACAATATCGTTGCACGTGGAACTTTTGAAACAAATCCGTACATCATTTTCCGTTGGTCTCTGGTCAGTGGGGAAATATACGGACGCGGACCGGTGTTGCGTGCGTTGCCTGATATAAAAACCGCTAACAAAGTCGTAGAATTAGTTTTGAAAAATGCGACTATCGCGGTCAGTGGTATCTGGCAGGCCGACGATGACGGCGTTATAAATTTATCAAATATAAATTTAACTCCGGGCGCAATTATACCGAAAGCGGTCGGCAGTTCAGGGCTGACCCCTTTATCTAGCGGTGCAGATTTTGACGTGTCCCAAATAGTTTTGCGTGATTTACGCGATCGAATCCGTCATACATTATTATCCGACAGATTGGGATTGTTATCAGACAAAGAAATGACTGCGACCGAAATATTGGCACGTAATGCAGATATGGTGCGAATCCTGGGTGCAACCTATGGTCGTTTATTGCATGAATTTATAAAACCGCTGTGTGAACGCGGGTTGCAGATATTATCACGTCGTGGATTGATAGAAAACATATCTCTGCACAGTGATGCAGAATTAAAATACATGGCGCCAATCGCACAAATGGCTCGTGAAGAATCCGGTATATAAACAAAGGATAATCTATGACCGAAACAGAAAAACAATATGCGCGTGTGTTTTCTGGACATGACGGTAAAATGGTTTTGAAACATTTACGGTCTGTGACCATAGAGCGCGTTTTCGGGCCAAATGTGTCTGATAATGAATTACGTTGGTGGGCAGCGCAAAATGCGCTGGTTCATCAAATTGAAAATTTAATACAGCGGGGAAATAATCCAACATAATTTTTTATGGTAAATTATTTGTAAATACATGCCACAAAATATAAAAAACATATTGGAATTATTGCGCGATGGATGGTTTTTAGTGGCCTGTGTTTTTGGAGTGATTTATTGGATTGCGCGTCAAGATTCTTCACTCGAAGAATTGGTTCGCCAAGATCAACGAATCACATCACTGGAAAACAGAACAACTATTCTGGAATCAGGCATCGGGCAATTACAATTAAAAATAGACGGAATCAAAGAAGATGTCACATTGATAAAAAGCGCAGTCATAAAAAATTAAATCGCATTTTTTGCCCAATATATTTTATGACCACATACAACAATAACGTCAAATCTGGCGTTGCCAGTCCACCGTTTGTTAATTAAAAAAGTTTCTGCCGCGCGTCTCAATCGCGCCGATTGTGTCGGTGTAATTGCGTCCCACGCGGCAGAGACAGTCTTGCGCGATTTAACCTCTATAAAAACAATAGTGTTTTTGCGTTGTGCAATTATATCTATTTCTGCGCGGTTTGTGTTTTTTCCGGTTATATAACGATTTTTTAATATCCGATACCCATGAAAACGCAGAAACCATCGTGCCAAAAATTCAGAATACAATCCAATTTGATAAGATGTTTTTTCAGAATGCATAAGGTTTCGCCTGGAAATTTTCACGTGCAGATTGGATGTTTTTCGCCAAATCCCCCGCGTTTAATCCGTTATCAATCAATTCCAATTGTCCATAGTACGCCTGCATCATCGGGTCATAGGCGTTTTCAGACGAAATCCATTTGTCTTCGCCAGAATTTGGAACACCATATTTATCCAAAATACCCTGCCAGAAAGCCAATAATTTTCGGGTGCGTTGATTTTCAAAAGTCTGGGAATCTGGGCCATCTTGACCGTCCAACACATTCGCATCATTTTTATAAACGATTTTCCAAACAACATTATCAGACGCATTACTGGTAAAATAAATATCAACTGTTTCACCGGTATAGGCCCGTTCCAAGTGCACTTCGGATACATACAGCAAACCGCGATTTTGTGCCAATGAATAAATGCATTTTTTTAACATTTCGGGAACAAAAATTCCTTCTTGGCGACATTCGTAATCCAAATTATATTCCCAATCTTTGTTTATTTTGTAAATGATACTGTTGCTTTTGCGTGGCGCATAAAGTGATGAATTTTCAAAAAAAGTATCATTTATTTCATCATATGTCATTCCCAACATAGCCCCTGCAATATCAAATTGCCCGACCGGTAATGGGCCCGCATCTGAATTCAAAGAAACCGTCGGAATGTCTATATCTTCGGGCATGTCGTCAACGATTGCGAAATTATCAAAATCAAACGAATCTTCTTCTGCAAACGCAATCGACCCAGGCAATCCCAACGTACATAAAGCCATCAAAAATAAAAACTTTTTTATCATCAATTATTCCTTATAACTCACATTTGACACTTTGAACATAAATAACCCCAATGGATTTTCCCCAGATTCAAGATATTTTCGAACATTTACATCTTGGATAATTCCAGGTTTGAAACGCGCCTCTATATAAACAGTCCCTGTATCATATGTTGGCGATACCTGCATTGCATTCGATTCAGACCATGTTTTTGTTGTAAAACGAATTTCGTAAATAATAGACTGCGCCTCCATTGCGTTATAATAATCATATCCTTCGGGCATATTTAACGTCGCAATATCAGTATCAATCACATCAACTGTTCTAAACATCTTTTTTTTCGACATATCGGCAATTTTGACCGCTTCACCGCTTTCCCATTGCTGGTAAGCCGTACCTTCGGATAATATCTTTAAATCAGGGCGAACCGAAATATTTTCTTCATTTGGAATAACGGTAAAATATTCAGACACATATTTCTTTATCAATCGATTACGTAATTCATTTGCAGACATATCATCTAATTTCTGCAAAGCACCCACGCGTTGACTCGCAAAATTATCGATTTGAAAGATATAGGATTTTATTGACATACGTTCATTCGCACGATAAATCACAGCAACCAAAACGACCATAGCAAATGTTGCCAATAATAATAAAATACCGACAAAAAAAGCCTTTATCTTAATCATTGATTCACCCGATATGCGTTAAAATCATCCACATAATACCCCATAGTCACAGGATGCAAATCATCCGTACGTCGAATGTCTACAAATGCCAACACATTAAAAACACCGTTGATGTTGGATTTTATTTGGGCATAGACCTGCCATTTACTGCCGTTTTCAGTTACATAATACGGCATAATGTCTTTTTTTTCAACAATCCAGGTTTCAGATGCTTGATTTACTCGTGCGGTGTATTCTGGTAAAACCTTGGTTGAAAATTGTGTAAATAAATCCGTTCCAGACATGCAAAACAGCGCACATTCTTGATTTTTTGGATTATATTGATCTGCAAACGAACATTCGTCCACAGAACATTCCATCCATCGCGCATCATTCACAGATTTTTTAGGCGATATAGAAAACCAATTGTCCGTAAAATCATTTACTAATTTTTCTTGGATTAATTGATATTGTTCAATAACATTTTCGCGATTTTTATAAGGCGCCGCAACCACATTCCATTCATCAGTCAACGGATCAACAGATATCAAAAACGGATAATTCTTTTCAGATTTTATAAAAAATATCAACACCCCACAGGCGCAAATAATCAGAAAAAACACAACCAGAATTTGAATAGCAATCACGCGGGACAAAGCAATACTTTTTCCCGCAGGAAATGCCGGCGTATCAAATCTGTTTGGATAATCCAATCATTCCCCCCATTGATAAAATTTTATGCATTATAAACCAAAATGCACGCACATGGGCTTAATTTCAATTCGTTATTGTCATACCCAATAGATACAGGTTCGCGGTCATAAATTTGACCACATGCGGCGATTCCAACACCGACAACCAATAACGCACAAATCATCAGAAATTTTCTCATTTGTTCTTCTCCTTTGCGTTTCTTAATGAAAGTATAAGAAAATCACATCCCCCCCGTCAAGACAAAACAATCAAAACCAACGACCAAAATCATTCAATTTATCATTAAAACTTTGTTGCAAAAGTATCAATTGTTGCAGACATTTTTCATACGGTAAATCTGAGAAAGATACTCCTTGGGCGCATTCTTCAAAAATTTCCCGTTTTCTTTTCAGAATAATATCTTTTTTGGCTTTGTCATTTACCGCATTATAATATGCAATTAAATAATTATTATCTGCCGGTATATTTGAATTATAACAGCGCTGATTCATAAAAATACACTTCCATAATTCTGGATTATGAATGATTATTTGATATGTGGGCTTTGGCTTACTTTTATGCAACGCGTGTGTTAATAGCCATGGGCCGATATTAAATCGTGTAATTAATACCAAATCATTTTTGAATCCGGACAAATTATATTCAAAACTACTTATTTGGACGGGATTTTGGTTCAAAGACTGATAAAACATTTTTTCTTCGTCCCAATGCATTGATATTGAATCATAAAAAATTTCTCGGGGTGTCATACTATAATATCCTTTATCACACGATAAATACAATCAGAATTGAGTCTCAAACGACAGCAAGAAACGTCTTTCTTGGTCATATTCATTTATCTTCATCGGCCAACCCCATGAAAAATTCATTGGCCCCATCGGCGTATTCCAATATATACCGAAACCAATGGAAGTGCGCCAATCTTGATCAATTATATTTGGGTGTCCATGATATTCATATTCACGTTTTGGGGGACGGCCCAAAATGCCATAGTCTGCGAATACAAATCCTTTGACTTGGTATTCATCAGGAATAAATATAGGGAAATTCAATTGGGTTGAACCGTTGGCTTTCCATAATCCGCCCAGGGAATAACTGCGATAATACCAATTGCGCGAACCGATACCTGCGACATCAAAACCGCGCAAATTTTCACCGCCCAAGAAATAACGATAAACACGTGGAATATAATTGTCGCTGTCCAACGATTGCAAATATCCCAAATCCCAAGATGTGCGTAATTGCCATCTGTCGTCCAAGAATTTCACCATGGCAGTTATATCTGCGCTGTATCGCATGAAAGTATTCGTGCCACCAAAACCGGTATATGTGATGCCTAAATTACTGACAATCCCGGTATGAGTGTTTTGTTGAAAATTCGTATTCAAATTATAATACCGTAAATTTGTCCCCAATGAATACAAGTTTGCTTTCTGCCAGCCACCCAGATTCAAATCATAGTTTTGATCGAACGTCGCACTTAAACGCATAGTTTGCGTCCAATGGTCGGTCAAACGCCACCCCAAACGCCCAGAAACCGAGAAAGAATCGCGGTCATATCCGTATCCACCCAATTGGGAATATTTATATTGCGTATAAGATATATCAAATCCACCAGACAATTCACGATTGAACAAAAATGGTTCTGTGAAACTGAATAATGCCTGACGTTGATATTGTGCGATTGAACCACGCAGTTGGACTATTTGTCCGCGCCCCATGAAATTATTTTCGGTGATACCTGCATCCACCATAAAACCATTAATAGATGACCAACCAAAACCACCGGACAACTCACCAGTTGGTTGTTCTTCGACTTTGACATCCAAATTCATCATATTTGCATCGGCCAGACGGGTAGGTACCATTTGAACATCTTTGAAATAACGTGTTCGCATTAAATTTTGACGCGCTGTTTCAATAGTTTGCAATGAAAACGGATCGCCTTCGCGCATGGGCATGTGGTGTTGCAGAACACTGTCAAACGTGCGAACATTTCCCAACAAATTGATAGAATTTATATATATACGATTTGTTTTTTTTATTTGGAATTTCATATCTACAATGCGCGTGTCATCGTGTTTAGTTGGAATTGGTTCGACGCTTATAAACGCATAGCCATGATCTGCGACAACACCACGCAACGCGTTGATGGTTGCGTCTATTTCATCAATGTTATAAATATCTTTCTTGGATACAGTCAAAGCCTTGTACAATTCTTTGTCCGGAACATCATCAAATGGGTTGTCTATGATAATATCGCCGATTTTATATTGGTTTCCTTCATCAACAGTAAATTTAACAGAATAATATTGCCGGTCAGGTGTAAATTCGCCACGCGCATCCGTCACACGAAAATCCAAGAACCCATTACGCATATAAAATTGATGTAATAATTGTTGGTCGTATTGTATTCGGTCTTCGTCATATACATCAAATTGAGTCATAAAACGCCACCACGCATGCTCACGCGATAAAATTTCACCACGCAGAGTGCGTGACCGGAATTTTTTATTGTTTTCAAAATCGATATTGCGAATGTATGTCGGGTGACCTTCACTGATTTCATAGACCACATTGACACGATTGTTGTCTAAATCTATTTTCTTTGGATTTATTTTAGTTCCAAAAAAACCTTTGCGTTGGTACAAAGTCAACATACGTTGCACGTCGGCACCAACCACCGATATGTCATACGAAGCACGTTCTTTGGTTCGGATTTCTTTCTTTAAATCATCAGTGTCAATTTCGTCGTTTCCTTCGACCGTCACCATGTTAATAATAGGGGATTCAATCACTTTGATTTTCAAAACATCGCCGTCCATTTTGACATCTACGGATGAAAAATATCCACTGGATTGCAATTTTTTCGCGATAGTATTAATCTTTTCATTGCCAATATTATCGCCCACGCGAACATCAGACAAAATCCGTACAGATTCAGCATCCATACGTTGATTGCCATTTATATCTATGCGTGAAACAACCGTCGCATTCGCGGTATGAATTCCGACAAACAAAGACATCAAAAATAATATTTTCTGTTTCATTTTTTAATTCAATCCAAATACGCGCGATATATCGTTCCACATAGTGAACAAAAACAATAATCCGATTAAAATCCACCCACATAAAATAGTAATCTCCATTGCTTTGCCACCTAATTTACGACGGGTTATGGCTTCGATAATTAAAATCAGCAAATATCCACCGTCCAACACAGGCAAAGGCAACAAATTGATTACGCCCAAATTGACAGAAATCAAAGCAATTATTGATAAAAATACCATGAATCCTGCTTCCAGGGCATGACCTGATACCTGGGCAATAGTAATAAACGACCCCAATTGTTTTGAAGAACGTTCGCCCGTTATAATCTGTTTCAAAACAACCAATAAATTTTTAGATTGATAATATGTTTCGCGCAGCCCCGAATAACACGCACCGAAAAATCCCAGTTTACGGAATTCTGTTTTACTGCCGTCGGCAATCAATCCCCAACGTTCGGCAGGCGCCAATGAAACGCGAATCAATTTATCACGACGGGCCAACAAAACGGTGGCGTCATGTTCCGATGCAATTTCTTTTGCTATAATCAATTCACCCCAATTATTGATGTTCGATTTATCTATTTTTATGATGATATCACCTGGTTTTATGCCCGCATTGAACGCGACACTGTCGCGGACAACCTGACCAATCACAGGCAATTGAACCGTACGCGGACGGAACATAAAATCTGCAGAATAAATCACCCACGCCAACATAAAATTCATAAACACGCCGGCGCCAATAATTATAAATTGTTTCCACGCAGGAACAGACAAATAATGTCCTATTTTTTTGCTTTTTGGTAAACGCAGGTATTTTTTACGGTTGAACATGTCCTCTTGTCCGTAAATAGAAACGTACCCACCCAATGGCAAACAGCATAATTTCCAAACCGTTCCGCGTTTGTCAGTCCATTTTAACATCGCAGGTCCAAATCCGATCGAAAACGCATCAACGCGAACACCCGCCCACCGCGCAGCCATAAAATGTCCAAATTCATGAACAAAAACAACTACGCCCAAGACAATCAATAACGCAATAACAGTTAAAATGGTATGCATATTTTCTCTCTCTTTTTTTTTATTTTATCATGAACCAAATCAGTGGTAATACGTAAATCCAGCCATCAAACCGGTCCAAAATGCCACCATGTCCCGGCAACAGATTGCTGAAATCTTTGATGTTCAAACGTCTTTTGATGAAACTGGCAGTTAAATCACCATATTGCGATAATAACGAAACGCTGATGCCAATCCATATCAATTCTGGCATAAAATTACGCGCCCCGATTTTGCCGTACAACAAAGACATCGCAGTTCCACAAATAATACCGCCAATTTGTCCCGCCCATGTTTTATGAGCAGATATTTTTTCCCACATTTTGTCGCCACCGAAAACCAGTCCGAAAAACCAGCCCCCCACGTCGGCCCCGACAATAATCATCAACATCCATAGCATAATCAAAGGGCGCGCCCCAACGGAATAGCCCGCACGCAACATCAATAACAATAATGCTATGAACAACAAGAATACAATCGAATTCTTTTGAAAATTTTCCATGGTTGTTTGTGAATAACATTTAACGGTTTCAACAATTCCGCCGGTGATAATCGCAACGGTCAACCAACGAACAATATGCATCGATGGCCAGTTTCGTTCCAACCATACCACCAATACCAACGCCAAAACCATAATGGCGCCACTTGTAATCCTTAATCCAATTTCTGATAATTTCATTTTTGTTTTCCTGAATAATTTTTCTTTTTCCCACCACCGAAACGACGGTCGCGTTTAGTATATTCGTTCAAAACATTTTGCCATAATTTTTCAGATTTGACCAAATCAGGCCAATGTTCCGGCACAAACAATAATTCTGCGTACGCCAATTTCCAAAGCAAGAAATTAGAAATCCGATTTTCATTACTGGTGCGAACCATCAAATCAATCGGCAATAAATCGCCCGTATCCATAAATGTTTCAAAAGTTTCTTTGGTCACAGGTTCCCCATTTTCAATCGCAGCATTAACTGCACGAACAATTTCGTCTTGGCCACCGTAATTCAGCGCAAACACAACCGTTCCATTAGTGTTTTCACTTGAAACTTCTTCCAATTCGTCGCACAGTTTGGCCAATTTTGACGGCAAACGGTCGCGCGAACCAATTACACGATAACGCAGATTTTTTTCAACCGCGTGTTTCATGTTTTTGCTTAATTCTGTATAGAATAAATCCATCAGGAAATTGACTTCTTCATCAGAGCGATTCCAATTTTCAGTCGAAAAAATAAAGAAAGTAATCGTTGTCACACCACGCGCAATAAACCAATCAACCAGATTTTCGAAATTTGAAATACCTGCACGATGACCCATCAACGGTGGCAGACCGCGATTTTCTGCCCACCGGCGATTCCCATCGCAAATGAAAGCGATATGCTTTGGGATTTTTATCGCATTCGGTGTTTCTTTTGTTTTTTTCTTAAAAATATTCAACATCTTATAATCCCCCCGGCATCAGGTTAAACAGACATAATGTCGGCTTCTTTCTGCTTTGCCATTGCGTCAACTTCGGCTCCGCGACCATCGAAAACTTTCTGTAAATCTTCTTCGTATTTGCGTTGGTCGTCTTCGGAAATTTCTTTGTCTGTCACTGCGCGTTTGATTTTAGACATTGCATCTTGGCGAATGTTTCGCATAGAAATTTTAGCATCTTCTGCGTATTTGCCGGCAACTTTGGTCAATTCACGACGGCGTTCTTCGGTCAAAGGTGGCAAATTCAAACGGATAACACCACCCGCAGTCATCGGGTTTAACCCCAGACCTGAATCACGAATCGCTTTTTCAACCGCACCCGCGTTATTAATGTCCCACACAGTAACCGATAAAGTTTGCGTGTCAGGTGTCGCAACGGTAGCAACCTGGTTCAAAGGCATTTCTGCACCGTATACGGGCACTTTGACACCGTCTAATAAATGCACAGATGCACGCCCAGTGCGCAATCCAGCGAATTCGTCTTGCAATACTTCCAATGTCTGGGCAGTTTTTTGTTCGACTTCTGATTTCAGGCTTGAATAATCCATATTAAAGACTCCTTGGTATATCTATGCAGAAAGATTAGCAAAAAGATTTGACTTTTTGCAAGAAGAAATATAAAATAAGTCTCGCCGTATGGGGTTGTAGCTCAGTTGGTAGAGCACTTGCATGGCATGCAAGGGGTCGTCAGTTCGAGTCTGATCAGCTCCACCACGAATTTTCGTTACTGCAAGCATAGCGCACAGTTAAGAAAATTCAGTGTCGCGGATTTGCCTGTGGCAAAGCCGGACAGTAAGAAAACAGTTTGGCGGGCGTAGCTCAGTTGGTTAGAGCGTCGGTTTGTGGTACCGAATGTCGCCAGTTCGAATCTGGTCGCCCGCCCCATATTTGACGAGACCCCTTTTGAAGCATATCTTCGAAGGGGTATCTTATTGAAATTACTGGGTTTTTATCTTCAATAAAAAAGTTCGAATTTATCAATTTCAAAATCAGTCTTTTTATATAAAAGTTCGAACTTTTGAACAAAAAATGGCTGATGTCTGCGATTTTTACGCATTTTATCAGATTGTCGTAAAAAGTTAGAATTCTATTATCTAAACCATCAATTTTTAGTTGTATATCATGTTGTTCATTTGTTATTTGTTCTGAAAGTTTATTATATTCTTCTCTGTCTATACCTTGATCCAGATATAAATCTGTCAGTCTGTTTTTTTTGATTGCTAGCTTGGTTCTATCTTCATATAATTTGGATATATACTCGTCACGTTTAATGATGGCTTCGTTTTTTTGTTGTTCTAAATATTCCAGTGTTTTTGTTTTTTGAGCAGGTTGGAAATGTAATGTCTTCAAAATATTATTTATCTGTTCCATAAGGGGTGCAGCAGACAGATGGTAATGTTTACAGGTTTCGTGACGTGGGGGATGCAGAAAGACATATTGATTTTTCCTTATATATGGAGAGAAAGCCTTACCACAATATGGACAATGAACTAGACCTGCCAATATCATATCTTGTCGTTTTCTATTATTGATGTTTGTATGTCGGCCAGTCCTTATTTGCGTACATAGATCAAAAAGGTCTTTATCTATGATTGTTTTATATGAATGCCGGTACAGTTTGCCTTTAATTCGCATCATACCATAATAAAAAGGATTTGATATTATGCCATGTATTTGTTGTGGCGATATTGTTGTATTTTTCTTTGTTAGCAGACCAATTTCAGATGCATATTCAGCTAGTTGATTTGTGGATATTGTATTAGTAGCGTATTTTTCAAATAGCATACGAATTTTAGGTGCACGATCTTGATCCATTACAACAGTGTTTATCCCATCTATAGTGACGTTTAAATATCCTAAGGGAGCCATTGTCAGTATGCTGCCTTCTTTTATTTTCTTTTCAAATGACCGCTTTACATTATCGCTGATGCAGTTTGTGTAATTTTCTGCCATCATGACGAAAATCTGATAGGCCATGATCTGTGAATTGTTTGCTTCTGCGTCTAATATCTGGTTTTCGCTTACAAAATGCAGAACCAGCTTATTTGATTTACGTAATTGTTCCAGGATAGGGACTTCACGAAAGGAACGCTGCAATCTATCAACTTTGTCACACACCAATGCCACTTTTTGACGTTGCTTTTTTATATATGCAATCATTTTTTGAAATTCTGGTCTTTCACCCCTTGTGGAGCTTTCAACTAACTCAAATTCCTGAATAACATCAAGATTCTTACGTAAACAATATGCATGTAAACGACCAAGCTGTGCTGCCAGACTATGACCTTCTTGTTGTTCTGTACTGCTAACCCTTGCTAATAATACTGCTTGCATTTTCCAACCTCTTTTTACAGAGTTTGGAATCTTAATTTTTCTTAATCAACAGAATTATTTGGATTTTTGTGGTATGTTATACAAAAATGGTGTTGGTCTAATATGTTGGTAAAAATTGTACTTCAGTGTTCTTGGACTGGATTTTATGTTAGAAAATAAGATCGTTAACATTTTATGTTGATTTTCGATACTCATATTATCAAAAGTTTTGACCAAATCATCAAATATAATAACTTGGCTGTTTTGTAACTGTTTTTTCTGTTCTTTATATCCGCTTAGAAGATCTTGATATGTTTGAATTTGTCTATTTATTTGAGATATACTATCTGTGATTTGTTGTTCTGAAGCACCATAGTTGGTGGATGACAATATTTTTATGACCCTATCGTTCAAAACGGCTATGTTATCCTGACATTTTTTTATCTTTATTGAAATAGTGTTTATATCCGCAATATTAGCAGAGTTTATTTTCGTGTATAATAACTCTTTTAAATCTTCTGTCACATTCAATGTCATTAATGCTTTATGGACACCATCAATAATTGTTGCACCTTTTGGCAACGGAGTTTCAACAGCAGGGTTCGATCTCATATAAATGTGACCTTTTTTGAGGTCTGGTGTCAGTAAGTAATTTGTTTTTTCGTCTCTCACAATATGGTACAATGGCGAACAGTCTTGTTTTTTTGTTATGTTTTTTGGGTGTTTTTGTGAAGCTACGTGTTGACATGCGTCAAACAAGCTTTTGGGGATAAAGGTTTTATAAATGTGCCTATATAAAACATTATCATGCGTTGCCTTGCCAATGAAAAATGGATTTTTTAGTAAGTCTGCAGCATGTTGCTTTGTTATGGGTAATGGGGATTTTTTTGATTTAAGTTCTAATAGTTTTTTTTGATATTTTTTATCTTGGTATTTTTTATTTAGAATATCAACAATTTCTTGGATAGAGTAATTTCCTGTTGAATACATAGAAAATAGATCTTTTACATACTTGGACCAAACAGGATGTGGTCTAAAATCACTATAATCCTCAAAAACATATTTGGCATAACCAAAAGGCGGTTTATTTACTATTTGACCTTTGGATCTGGCAAAGGCCATGTTTCTACGTGTTCTATCGCTGGTGTTATCTGACTCATCTTCTGCTTTATCTATGCCTTTAAACACAGTGCTAGAAGTTTTACGATCACTGTCTTTGTTCCAAATAATACCTTCCTGAATAAAATGGAATTCTATGTTATGCTTAGAAATTTTTTCCTTGAATATAGGGTAATCTTCTTTGTTTCTGGTCAGCCTATCAATTCTTGATATTATAATAGCACACCCGTCAGCAACATTTTCTATGATAGAATCTAACTCTTTTGGTTTTAGGCAATATGCTGATTCTTTTAATTCATAGGGTTCTGCTATCAATTCAAGGTCAGGATGTTTTGCACAATAGTTTTGTATAACTTCCAATTGTGCTTCTAACGAGTCACACTGATTTTTCGTGGACACCCTAGTTATCGCAATCGCTTTCCTTTTTGTAAAAAGATGCTCTTTTTGACCCATGTACTACTCGTTGTTATATGGTTTGAAATATTTTTTTCAGAACCATTCTTTGATACATGTATATAGTCTGGGGAGTTTAATTTTTGGTGCAAGTTTAATGTTGCGTGTGACCAAAACTTAATTTCATTTAATCAAAAAACTATCCAAATTGATGCATGTTTTTACAATTTCATCAGTTCTATATAATATCGAAGCAATAAAAAATAAGGGGTGAATAAAATGCAAAATGAAAATTATGAAAAAGAAGAAGTGCTGAATCTTGGTGGTGAATACTTTGATGATCTGGTACAACGAGTAGAAGAACATGGTATCAAAGTGTATAAAGCCGTCAAAGAAATAACTGAAAGAGTTCGATCAGGACTGCCAATTAGCAATAAGCAAGCGACAGTCCTAATGAATTTCAAAGACAAATTCGCTTTTTAGCCCCTAAATATGGGGCTTTTTTGATGTTATAAATAAAAAACAGAAATTAATTATAAAAAATTATACAAACTTTTCCAAAACCGATAGTTCTATACAAACATAAGCACCAATTTTTGGATAACGAACTCGATTCTTGTCCGCAGAAAATTGGGAAAAACGACATCAAACCACAAACCTGTTGGTGTCTTCTAACATACAAAATAAAAGGATTACACAGATGATATTTGAAAATCTAAAGCTAGAAAAAGTAATATTTAGCAACACGCTCAAAAGAAGATCTTGGTATAGATTTAAAATAGGCGATCAGTTGGTTACATATCCTAGATGTTATAAAGAAGTCATAGATGAATTTCGTAATGAATGCGAAGAAGAGTTGAAAGGCTTGTACAGAAATCATGAGATCAAACTTACCAAGCACCAAGAAGCCTGGAAAAAACACTTGATGAAAACCAAATATTCTTTTTTTCTGACTATCAAATTACCTCATACAAATCAAGATGGATATAGACGAACAAGGATCAGAAAAGAAGCTTTGGAATCATATAAAAAACTGATACAAGAATTGGAAGAATATTTTGCTGGGAATAATTGGAAAAGGAATCCACTACAGTTCACAGGCGTACTAGAAAAGGGTAAGGCTGGATTCTGGCATATTCATCTGGCGATTCCATGTTCTGACAATGATTTATATATTGCTGATAGATTATGTGAGAGTATTACCAAAATGACCAACAAGCATAATTTTTATAAAACTGTGATAGATTTGAGGGCGGTACACGATCAAGAAGGCCTTTGTATTTATATGGTGAAAGAGTTGAAAAAACGCCAAGATGAAGGTAGTGAAATATTTTATTTACGTAATCTGTTCAAAGGCATAAAGAAAGATTGCTATATCGTACGCATGTCCTTGAAAGCATTAACTCTGTTGGTGAAGTGCGGATTGTTGCTAAAGCATTTCTGGACATTTAACATAGTCAATCCAATAAGACATGTGAAGAAAAAATTATTTCAAAAGAGAAACGACAGAAGCGGCAGTAAAATAAACCCTACCACCAACCTTGACTCTGTGTAGTTGCGGACAATAATCGCTGATATTCCAATGATACAGCGTGTTTGCCTTTATGTTGAGCAATTCTGCAGTTTCAGCAACAGAAAAAAGGGAAACATCAGAAGGTATATTTGGTTTTTTGATCATGGCTATAATTGCTCCTTTGATATATAGAACCAAAAATTGTATATAAATGTGTCTTGTTGGGAATATCTTGGCAAAATTCCTTGGTTACAAATTGCTGGACTTTTGTAACCAAAAATGTAAAAATAAGTACTATGGGAAACACAAATTTGAAGAGCATTAGAAAAACCATAAATAATCTGAACCAAAAACAGATTGCTACTGATAGACAAATAATAGAAAATAACTTTAAGATTCCAGATAACGCACTTTTGATCTTTGATATGTTTTGTAGGACCCCAGAATTAGACATAGCCACAATAACTAGCAACCTGGAAAAAGCCTATAATAACATATCTCGTCAGGCTGTAACCAAAATCGTAGATAAATTATGTGGTAAAAAGACAAAAACAAAAAAAGATCCAAAAACAAAGAAGAACATAAAAACAGAAGTAGACACAGGGATAAGAATACTAAGCAGAATTGACGGCAAAGGAAAACATGGTGCAAAATACAGATATGATGCAATAAAAGGGTCTGCTGCGGACTTGGCGATCAATACTACCCAGACCCAGAATGCAGATGGTTTATATTTATGCTTTAACGGGATGGAACAAGCAAGACTTCAAGCAGAAACCAAAACAACGGCAACATTCCATCCATACAAGTACCATAATAAAAAAACAGAAAACGACAAGTCAAAACATAAATTATTCATTGCTGACAATCTTGAATTAATGAAGGTAATGCTTGGTGCGAGTAGTGGTTTTGGTGGGTTTGAAGAAAAATTTGATATGCTTTATTTTGATGTACCCTATCGCATGTGTAGTTCAAGGTTTAAACTGGCTTATAAGGATGAATTTGATGGTACCTGCGAATATTTATCTTTTTTGTTGCCACGTCTAAAGCTCGCCCAAAAATTACTCAAGCCAGACGGTATAATTGCTATTAGTATTTTTGAGAACGAAATGCACTATGTAAAGTGTCTCATGGATTCTGTGTATGGTAGGAAAAATATCGTGAACAATGTTGTGATAAAGACGAGTATCCCAGCTGGCCCAGTTTCTGGATATACAAAGCACAGACTTCCAGTCACAAAATCCTATTTATTGATATACGCCAAGGATAAAAGCAAAGTAAATTATCTGTCAAAACTTTACACACCAGTATTTACTAAAGTGACGGCCGCATTTAATACAATTTTGGTAAAACCAGACCCTAAAAAACCAGTGTATGTCAAAACCTCATTGATGGATTACCTTCAAAAAATGCCAGATGTTGTAAAGTTATTCAAGAAACACAAGCTAAATATGAAGAGGTCTAATGTAACAACTCTGATGGAATGTGATAAGACCTTTGAAGGAATAATGTACAACGATATAGCCCAAAAACTCTTTCAAAGGGTCAAACCAAAGGGCAATCCACTTACAAAGGGTCGAAAAACGCATTTTAATGCCCCTACAGACGAAGTTTTTGAATTGGATGGCAGATTGTTAGAAAAATCATCAAATGACACTGTGTACGAATTTAAATGCTTTTCTGATAAATTGGTCAAAAACGATGATGGAAATATTTCAAATGGTGAAATTCTTTCTGATATTTGGGATTTGACATCTGAAAAATCAAAAATAGCCAAAGAGGGATCGATTCAGTTTTTCTCAAAGAAGCCGACAAAAATGCTCAAAATGCTACTCATGTTAATATCAGGCAAAAAATGTGATGGATTTTTGATTGGCGATTTTTTTGCTGGTTCGGCGAGCCTTTTCGATGCTGCACTAAGTATGCAAGATGGAATCAAGCGTACCTGTATTCTTTGCCAAATAGACGAACCTGTTCAACCAGGATCACAAGAATACAAGGCTGGGTTTAGACGTATACCACAAATCACAATCAAGCGAATGAAAAATGTGCTAAAAAAGCATCCTGGCGAAGGTTTTCAGATATTCAAATAAGTTTTTCCATAACCGCAGTAAGAGTTATGGTATTACAGGGGCGATTGTATAACCTAAGAAATCACTAGCCCACAAGCGTAGAGCCTCTGTATTGCCAACAGAATATCTGCCTTCCGCTCTTAGTTTCGCTGCCACACCGGCATCTTTTCTGGCTACTTGGTTTATAATATCTTCAACAATATCCATCCTTGCTGCGGATGTTTCGTATGCTATTGCAACTCCATCATCTATTTTTCTACCAAGTAGGCCTATTTCAGAAGAGGTGCGAACGTATGGTTTTGCAGCTGCAGCAATAGCACGCTCTATTTCCGGATTCGTACCACGCATGTAAATACTGATCGGATCCGCCATTGTTTTCCAACGACTGCCAACAGGTGGAATCTTGAAATCCACTATATGTTGCCCTTGATCTTTAGCCATTATGTCATCTAGTTTTTTTATAAGAGCATCATCAACTTCAACATTTAATGATACGTGATATTGAACTTCTGCCGATGATCCTCTTGGACCATTATAGCTATGAACATGCCAATTATAATTATTTGTTGGTGCACGGTACAAAATGGCATTATTATTTGGTTTTTCCATTGCGTTGATAGCTCTAGATACCTTTGTATCATTTACAGGATATTCAATTCCACGTCTAATTGTCCCATATAATTGATTTACTTCGTTTACTGCGTCATCACCATTTACAGGATACCCAAGCATTTCAGATGCAGAATTTCTTACGTATAATTTACCAGAACCATCAGATACACGCATTTTTCGTGCATCAAACACGTCTGGCACAACCTCGGCTATTATTTCTGCACCATCATCAACTTTGTTAAATGCCCAATTGTTAGCAGATTTGTTCCATGGTCCAAAAATATTTTCACGTGAAACGCCTATAAATTTTTCACCACTCTTTGTAGAGTTGCTGGAAACATAAAAACCTTCGCTTTGCAACTTTTGAACAATAGCTTGAGTTTCTTGCATGTTTGGGTTTTTACCCATGCTTATACGCATATATTGTTTGCCATTCAATGTAGAAGATGTCGTCAATGTCAGACGCCCTTGGGAATTTAGATCTTGTAAAGTATTACTACGTGACAGGAAGTCGTCAATTCCACCAGTGGTTGTTGGTGCTTTCGCTTTGGACACAGAAGCGGCAACATTATCTGCTTTGTTAGCAGATTTTGATGCTGTACTTGCTGAAGGTTTGGATACTACACCAACCACTTCTACTTCATCATCAACATGGTTTGCACGCACAAATTGCATATAACCATCGCCAGTATCCACCAATTGCACATTATCACCGGCAAGAGATTTATTAACTTCGTTCCATCCAGCATCATTCAGACGGCTCTTTGGCAATTTGGCACCTTTGCCAGTTGGACTGGTCTTTACTTCTGCTAAATATTTATCAAAGCTCTTGCTGGCTGATTGACGTAATGTAGCAACATTTGATGCTTTTGCCTGTGTTGCAGAAATTGCTACTACATCATCTGCTTTACTGGCAGATTTTGATGCAGTGCTCGCAGCACCTTTTGGTGTGCTTACAGACGATGTAGCAACAGAAATATTATCTGCTTTTTTCGCCACCCCCTTTTCAACTAAGCCTCTGTCGCTCCATTTTGAAAATAATTTTTTTATTTCTAACACATCGTCATTAGACCTGAGCAATTTGTCTTCCGCTGTAAAATCACCGAAATCCATAAGTTCCATATGCAGCTTGCCGCCGGAATCTCGATAAATTGCAAAATTATGCCATATATCATTATGTATAAGTCCGTTGTTATTCATATTTTGTATTTCACTTAATATTGTATTTTGTTCTTCGATAGTAATTGGTTTGTTTCTCAAATACCCAAGTATTTCTGCATCACTAAGCCCTTCAACAGTATTTGCGTGCGTGGCTTCCATAATAAAATATTGTGTATCTGGTGTTCTTGGCAATGTTATGTCAGGATGAGCATCCATAAATGCTTTCAGTACTGTTTGATCGTCTTCTACAACACCAACAGATGTCACAATTTTATTATGTTTCAGTAATTCGTGTGCTTGTTTTGTCCGACTTATTTCATTTTGTATTAAAGTTTCTGTATCGCCAGCTTTTAAATAATATTTTTTTCCGCCCAATTCTAGTGGTGTAACTTTAATATCAAATGTTGGATCAAGAACAGTAGCATCTGCCCACTTACCTTTTGGTGTGGCAGGAGTTGAGACAGGCTTGGTCTCTACTGGCTTTTTTGGCGTTGCCTTTGGTGTTGCTTTTCCACCAGAGGAAGCATTTGCAGCTTTTGTAGCCTTTGGTTCAATAATTTTTACTTTGCCTTGACGGACCAGATCATCAAGATTGAAAGCTTTCTTATCCAAAACTTCAACAGAATGTGGCATTTGAGCAGCATCGAAGGCACCTACATAGCCATTCCTTAGTGTTTCCCATTTAACTGATGATTCTTTAGCGGTGGTGTAAACATATCCTGTCTTATTACTCAGATTCAATGTTTCACTGGATTCAATAACCAAGACATCACCTTCACGATAAAAATCTATACTTTTCCCAATATTCTGTCTTTCCACCAGACGTTTTACAGCGTATTTTTCTGCAGCATCATAATCTCTGGCGACACCATATCCTACACTTCCTAATCTATCGCTTGAATTAGCAGATGAGCGTATCATATCATCCATAGCTATGTCTGCGTCAGTACCATGGTAACCCAAATCACCACGTTGACGTGCCTCAGCTATTTTTTGTGATTTTGATTTTACTGGATTACCAACAGGGGCACGACCAGCATCGTCTGCAGGTTTTGATGATTGTTTTGGATCTGTCTTTGGTGTTTCTTCCGCAGGTTTCTTAGGTGTTGATTCAGCGGTTCCTTTTGGTGTTTCTGATTCTGCAGGTTTAGGTTCACCACTTGTTTCTTTTGGCTTTGCACCAGATTCAGCAGGTTTTGGTTCCGCAGGTTTCGTATCTTTTGGTTTTGCTGTGTTATCTACTGGTTTTGTCTCTGCAGGTGTTACTGTCGGCTTTTTGCCAATTTGTAACGGTTCAACTGGAACAACTTCTTGACCCAAATCTTTCAGTTTCTTTTCAGCATTAGCCATATTATTGTTTATAGTTTGTAAATCATATTTAGTGGTTCCTTGTGGCAAATTACCGTTGTGTTCAGACATATATTTCTTTACGTAATCATATCTTTTCTTTGCCGTTTCATATTCTGTCTGAGCAGTTTCAATAGCTTTTTGGTCAAATGCAGCCGATGATAATTTTGCAATTTCATCTGCGTCTTTTGTTCCGACCTTGTTCAATAAAGTATTTCTTTCCTGGCGTAACTTTTTCAATTCTGCGGCTTCATCAGCAGTGCGATTAGTTTTTGCTTCTAATTTTGCTATTTTGGTATCAAGCTCTTCTAACTTTTTCGCTTGGGCAGGTGTCATTTCACGACTTGCACCTTTAGCAACATCTGCACTTGCATCAGTTGCAACCGGTGCCAGTGCCCCAGCTTTTGCTGCTGCTTTTTGTCCTGTTTTTGACATGGCAACAACATCATCAGTAACATCGCTGACTTTGAGTATTTTTAAATCTAACCATCTTGCTTGTTTTGCTTTTGAAATATGTATCAAGTTGTGTTTGAATGATTGACGTAACCCAGCCATTATTCCGCCACCAATCAGTGTCGCAAAAGTAGCAACTGTGGCGACTTTTTTCGTGGTCAACAATCTTTTCTCGTCGCTGGTTAGTTGGGTACCATAATATGCACGAATAGATTTTTCCAGATCTGGATCACGATCTTCACCTATATAACCAGATGATTCACCTTTGTCCACAATTGCAGATACTGTCTTTTCATCTAACATGCCTAATAATCGTTCAGTTTGTTTTGCAATTTGCTTGTTTTGGGTTTCATTAAATTGTTTAGAACCTTCCATAATACGTGCAATATGTTTTTTCATAACCCCATTTGCACAAGTTGAATTATTATTGCATCTGGCGGCATCAACCAAGAAATTCTCTGCCCAATTTGATATTTTTTCTTCAGTTACTGCTTCTGTGACTAATGCTGCACCTTCTACAACGGATAAGGCCCACACAACAGGACCACCAGAAACAGCGGTTACCAAAGTCAAAGCAACCATACCAGATACTTCTGCAACTTTTTGAACATTACTGACATATTTAGCGTCTTTCAAAACACATGTACCCAAATCATCATCCCATTCCATTCCTTTAGAATTTGGATAATCTTTTTTGAATCTGGCATTAAAATCATCACATTGTTGCCGGTTTGCCAATGTACAACTTTTACCAGTGAATGATCCGCCTTCGCTCAAACATAACAAACCTTGATAACCTGCGGTTGATTTACGATTCCATTTTACATCTAATTTTTTGAATAGGAAATCGATAGGTTTGCCATCATATTCACATGTAAGCAAGTCACCAGATTTACTGTCTAATGGGTATTGACGGTTACAACTAAGCATTGCTCCACCCATTCCTTGTGCTGCATGTTCGCCACCACCACTATAGTTTTGTGAATCCTGTTGGCATTTTCTAATTTTTTCTTGTGTTTCATTATATTTTTGGCGAGATACATTGTAATACATTGTGTTGTCTACAAATCCAGCACCACAAGAAAACTGTTTTACAGGTAAACGTTGTTCAACAAACAAATAGTTGGTAATAGTTTTATATACGTCTGCATTAGCATTAACTTGTAGTTTTTTATCATAGAAATGAAGCGGATCAATAGTGCCAACTGTACGCATGTCTTCTTTGGTCATAACATGTGTGTTTAACACTGCAACAGGTGCACTTTCTGCTCTTGGATGTGAATTTATTATGCAGTTTGTTCCATTTAGTTTCGCATCACCGCCAATATAAAAAGTTCTGTTGATTGCTGCAGATATTTCCTGGCATTGTGCTTGGCTTGCGTTTTTACACAAATTCATTCCACCTTTTAGGCCCCATATCAAACACAAAGCATCTGTAAAGCCATTGTTCCCAGCGTCTAAATCTTTGAATTCGAATTCATAAAAATATTTACTATTTTTTCTGCTGGCACATTGACGATAATCATTTGATTTTCTGTGTGAATTCTTATCGCATTTGATGTCGTCTTTATATTTTTTCAATGCGTATTCTTTCATTAGTCCTTCAGCTTCCATCGGTGTAACTTTTTCACGTTTGAAATCCTGGATAAATTTGCACGTGATACCTTTTGGAAGTTTGTCTGTTTCACCACAATTATAATATTGTAATTTGGCATCAGCAGCCCTTTGTTTTGCGGCACCAAATTCATCTGATCCTGCATTACAAAGGACTTTGCCTTTTATTCCAGTATAATCTTTTATAGCATTGACGGTTTTGCATTGTTTGCCGCCTTTGGTTTCGCAGAATTTCAATGCATCATTTCCAGTTTTGATATTTGGAACATTGCTATATTCCTGACGTGGGCAGTTGGGTATTTTTACTTCATCTTTATCGCATCTGCCACTTACAGAATGGTATCCATTGTTGCACACATAGGCCACGCAAGTGCAAATTGTTTTAGGTTGTTTTGTTTTTGCCCAAATAACTTCACCAGCAGCAATATTTGTAGACGAACACTCATCGCCGATCTTGGTTTTATCATTAATACTTTTCAAACGATTTCCTGTTGCAGGACAGTATTCGCCTTCAGAATCTTCGTTTTCTGTTGTTTCATCCTCTGATATTTCTTCTGGTTCTGGTTTTTCTTCTTCTGTTTTTACTTCCACAACAGGTTCTTGCTCAATAACAGGATCGCTTTCAACAATAGGTTCTGTTTCTGTAACTGGTGCAGGTGTTGTTTCAACAGGTTTTTCAACGCATTTACCATCTTTTTCAATAGGTCTTTCTGGCGGGCAAGAACATTGTTTTGTTTCAGAATCAAACACAGCACCCTTGCTATCACATTGTGTACATTGTGCTAATAAAGTTTTTTGCTCTGAAATATCTGGTAAAGCCATATCTGGTACAGAATCTGTTTCATTCTCAATAGGGGATAAATTTGAAACCATAGATATATAATCAGCAAAAAGTTCCTGACAATTCGCAGGGGCTTGATTGATAGCGGCAATTTGATCTTGGTGCTGTTGTATTTGGTTGTTGTAATTCTGTACTTCTGCGGCATTTTCAGCAATGGCTTGATTTAACTGATTTGTTAGGTCTTCTTGTTCTTTTGTTGCTTCTGCCACTTGTTTATCATATTCTGCATTTATTTTATTGCTTTCGTTTTTAGGTGCATCTTTGTTAATGATAGCATTACCTACAATGCCACCAACTACACCGGCACCTGCGGCAATTGCACCGCCTTTGACTCGATTTGATGATTTTTGTTTTTCTTCATCTATTTTTGATTGATCTGTTTCATTCCCCATTTTGGCACGATACAATGATGCGTACGCCCCACCAGTTATACCAACACTCTCATCGTCATATAGCCCCAGTTCTGCTTTGTCTAAAATCACCTCAGATTCTATACCTGGTTTCATTCCAAGGGCTTCTTTTCTTTCTTTTAAATCAGCGGCCAAAGCAAAATATTCTGTTCGTAGCCGCATCATTTCTGAATCATTGCCACCAGGTAATTCTATTTCTGTTGTACCGCCTTTTACTGATTTCCCATTTCCATATTCGCAACGAAACGTTTCAATATATGCAGTCATATCCTGATCTGCATCTTTATCTGCATTCTGTTCCGCTAGTCCACGTGCTAGTTCCATACCACCGAGTCCTGTTGCAGCAGTTGTAGCAGCAGTCAAAGTTCTGTTTTCTAAACTTTGTTCATTTTCTTTTACCGCTTGATAGTTTTCAGATAGTTTGTCTACACGTTCTGATTGAATCTGGCTTACTTTATTTTGAACGTCTTGTAATTGTTGATACAATTCAGCTATTTTTGGATTTGTGTTTTCTGTGATGGTAAGATTAGGTACTTCGCTTGCCCACGTTATAACTGGCAAACACGCCATAAAGCAATAAAAAACAAGCTTCCTACATATCATTATGAAAAATTTGTACCAAAAACCAACGTTTACGGATTATGCACTGAAAGCCAGATGCTAGAAGCATCCAAAAAATCTTATGCATGTTGATTTTCATGGTTTTTTTGATGGTTTGTTACGTCTGATCCGCATAAATTCAAACTAGGAAAAAATAGGTTGATTTAATTGTTCTATAAAAAAGAACTAAATTTATAATCAAAGGATCAAAAAAATGGCTATAATTGGGTACATAAGGGTTAGCTCCAATAAACAAACCTGCGAACACCAGAAATATGAATTAGAACAGTTTGCAAAACAAAACCATATCCAAATCAATAGATGGGTAGAAGAAACAATATCATCACGAAAACCGCTAAACAGACGTAAATTAGGACAATTATTGGAAGAATTGAAGCCTAATGACATATTAATCGCTGCCGAAATATCCAGATTAGGTAGATCTATGATGGAAGTGATGCGAATACTTGAAACGTGTTTAAATAAGAATTGTCAGGTATGGACTATCAAAGAAAATTACAGATTGGGTGATGATCTGCAATCTAAAGTCCTTGCTTTTGCCTTTGGTTTGGCTAGCGAAATTGAAAGGCGGCTGATAAGCCAAAGAACCAAGAGCTCACTGGATAACATAAGGGCTACAGGTAAAAGATTGGGAAGACCGTTATCTGCACAATCAAAGAAACTCAAATTGTCCAGGAACGCCAAAAAAGTAAAACAAATGCTAGATCTTGGACTCACCAGATACAGGATAGCTAAAATTATGAATGTTCGTCAAACAACTGTGGACAGATTCATTCATCGCATGGGTTGGATATAAGGTTGCGTTTTATGGATGTTTTGCAACCCAAATTGAAAAAATAATTTTAGTGGTACATAAGGTATAAAATGTAACATGTTTGGTAAAACCCGCAGAAATCTACGATTTTTTATCTTGATTATTAAATTGACACATGGAAAATGTTATAATATAATAGTATTGTATTAAAAAGTAACACTAACCTAAGGATAAAAAATGGTAAACCATGATTATGTGTCAGATGAACAGATCAAAGATATATTGGCTTGTGTGACCAGATATAACAGAAGCCAAATTCTTCGCATGATGTTGTTTTTGAGCCTTAACGGGCTTCGCTGTATAAATTTTAGAAGCTTGGTAGTCTCAGACGTATACAATCTGGACGGATCTGTCAAAAATATCATAGATTTGAAAAATGATAAGAATAAAGGCAAATTTTCTGCTCAATATTATGTGAATAAGCAATTAAAGAAAGAACTTGAGGCCTATTATTCATATTTAAAACAGAAATGGGGTGATAAATTCTCATCAGAAACATACTTGTTTACACCAAACAGAGTAAATAAGCCTTATGCTCGTGGATCGGTGTGTCGAATATTCCACAATTTGTATAAAAAATTTGGGATCCATGGTGCGAGTCACATGGGCCGCCACATTTTCATCACGAAAATGATTAATAAATCTATAAATCCCTTTATAGTTCAACGATTGGTAAATCATCGTAGTATTCAGACAACCCAAAGATATTACAATGCTGATCCTCGCCGGTTGTTGACTGCAGTAGAAATGGCAAAATACTAAAATAAAAAGGAATAAAAATGGCATATAGAGTAATAATACCAAATACAGGCATGGTTCTTGGGGTGTTTGCAGATGAGATGGATGCGTATAAATGCTATTTGAAACACTATACGACAGCATGTGCACTACAGCCCAAAATAGAACAGTGTTAAATTCATAAAAATTGACTAAAAAAGCCCCTGAAAGTATAAAATCAGGGGTTTTTATTGTTCTATAATATGATATAAAGGATTGATCATGAAGAATAATCTAGGAATGCACTATCGCAAAAGAAACAATACCATAGAAGTAATAACACCAAGAAAAAAAGAAAAATTATTCTTTGATGGAATCGCCGCTGCACACACACAATATGGTATAAAAATCAAACCGTCTGAATATATGCCAGATTTTACAGTTGATGAATGGGGACACAAAAGATATTGGTAAAATTCTATTCTTTATCCATCGTGCAAAATAAACACATATAATGTGGTTCAATCTGCAGTATACAGTCGTTTTTCTTCTTCAGTAAATGTTGGGGTGCGGCAGGTAGCATCAATGATTTTTGATTTAATTGCGTCAGGTACGATACCAATGTACTCTATACCACCCGAAGCATAACCTGTTTGTAAATCAGCCAATTTTATTTCATGTCTATGAGCTAAATTGCACTGAATACAAGAATCCTTTGTTAGTGCATCCCAATCTTCTTTTTTTAACTCTGCTATTGAACTTATATCTTTTCTGTTGGCTAAATCTATTTTCTGCTTTTCTTCTCTTGATTCGTAAGAAGTTACATAAAAATAACTAACCTCATCACCTGATTTATAAATTATAACTATCCTATGTCCTTTATCTCTGGTAGGAAAAGGACCTTTAAATGCAGACCATTTATCAAAACTCACCAACTCAACAGGTAACTGCATTTTCGATATAGTCCTGTTTCAAGGTTTGAAGGAAAGCTTTATCATCGGCAAAAGGGTCTTCTGATATAATCTTCATTTCTTCTGGATCGTCAAAAAAATCCTCAAAATGCATAAATACTCTTTTTGCCTGTTTTTCTGTCAATGTCTTTTCATACTTTTTCCATTCTGGATAACTGTGCGAAATATTGCTTAGTGTAAAAGGTGGAAAAGTCCCAAAATTCTGCAACGCGAAATCTAAGCTTTCTATGAACGAACTCGATAATTCATCAACGTCTTGCTCTTTTATTTCATAGTCATAATCTCCAACAGCCTCTATCTCGTCCAGAAATTGTTCGTCACTAACATCGCAATTAGAAGGCATTTTATGTTCTAGTATATCTTTTATTTCTGATGCAACAGGGCCATTTTCCATAGCATAAAATGTAACATTGAGAAAAGGTGCACCATAATTACGCAAATGGTATCTAACAGCAAAGAACACCATTTTTAACAAGTACATAATATCTTTGTTTCTGGAACCAGAGGGGGCATTATGTTGAATATAATACAAAACCTGTAAAATTTGTCTTATAGATAATTTTTTCATATTTATATTCCTCTCTGCAGTATGTATTATACCACAAAATGAGCTAATAATCAATAGATAACATAATTTGCACGCTTGTCAATATATATTTATTCTATCAAATAGTATATATCTTTTATGTTGTTTTCTGAATTTCTGATAACAGCTCATTTATTAACGGCGATAAATCAAGCACTTCTTTCAGGTGTTGGGTTAGAATTGTGTCGGGTTTCGGGCCCCATAAAATTCAACCCCACCAAAATGGTGGGGTTAATTTTATCTGGACGAGTCCAGGTTCGAACTGGCCAGTTCGACAAAATAGCAGGTGAGAACGAGTAAAATGAAGTTCGAACCGTTGCGATTTGGAAAGGGACCCATCTCGCCACCGGCGGATGGGAATATACAATCTGGTCGCCCGCCCCATAAATAAAAAAGACGCCCAAAGAGGCGTCGTTTTTATTTTGAGATCAAGAAGTCCAGATTAATTTTTTTACTTTCATCAATCAATAGATCGATATTTGAGCCTGCTTGTTCTTCTAATAATTGAATATTAAGTGAAAATTTTTCCGGATCAAAATGGCCATTCGGTTTTATTACGGCGATACTTGTACCATATTTTTGTGCATGTTTAATAGTGATTGCCGAACCGCTTTTTGTTCCGCTGCTTACCAAGATAATATGCTGACTATACATGGCAATCAATTTGTCTCTTTTGGCGCAATTTTTAGAATATTCTGTTGCGGAATGATCGGGATAAAGAAATTCACTGACAAGCAGACCTCCTTTTTTTATAATCTGTTGAGCCAGTTCTTTGTTGATTTTTGTGTTGTCAGGCGGTGTTGGAAGTATTGCGATAGTCTTTGTTCCACTTGTTAAGCAAGTATCGTGCGCTATATAATCACACCCCCTAGCTAAACCACTCACAACATTATAACCGATTTTTGCGATGTTTTTTGTCAGTATTTTGCATGCATTAGCTCCGAAATCATCAGGAGATCTTGTGCCAATAATCGACACATTTCTGCTTGTATCAGCCAATAAAGATATATCACCGATATAGTATAATATTGTCGGAATATCACTGTTCGGGACTTTGTCAGATGAGATAAGCGGAAAACCTGTGTCTGCGATAGTTAATATACTAATACCTTTTTGATTGGCATATTTGATGTCTTGATTGACTTTGCTGATAATTTCTTCTGAACACAATATTCCTGACCTTAGCTCTAGAGTAAGCCTGGTGCAAATGTCATCAAGATTGTCAGAATTTTTGATTATTTTATTATATAAGTTGATAATTTTTGCATTTCCAATACCTGATATTTTAAACAATGCTTGGATGAGCTGAGATTTACTCTGAAAGATTGACATTACACCTCCTATTTATTATCAACAATTCTTCCAACAAATGTATTTTGTTTTCTTTGTTGTTTATAAATCTGAATAATTTTATATTCTTTGCCATTTAATGTGGCATAAACTTTGTTGTTTTGCAAGATTCTAACACTATTTTTTTCGTCTGTTCCGTACAAATAAGCAAAACCATAATTAGTTTCGTATCGTCTTAGTTTGAATTCAAAAAATTCGCAACCTAACACCATTTTTATTATATATTCATTACTTTGAGTACGCGTAAATATGGCTTGTCGATCTGTTAAATCAAAACCAATAAACCAAACATGATCAGCGCCCATAGAATATAATAAATCTGATACCAGATTGGCCGTATTGCCTCTTGTTATTCTGTCATCAAATAATATTATGTTCTTGCCAGATATGTCAGCATTAATTGCTAAGCTGTCGTGTTGCGATTTCTCATCAAATGAACACGTAAGGCTTTTGTGTTTTGCACATATGGTTCTTGATCGTTTGATATATTGGGTTCCGTCGATCAACCAAGAAATTCCGTCGGCAACTTTTGCTACAACTTTACCACAATTAGAAAAAACATCTTTGTCATGAGATGGGATGTACATCGCGATAGTTGTTTTTGTTGGTTTCGGGCAATATTTCAGCAGATTCAGTAAAGAGTTAACATAATGTTGAATAGCTTTGTTTCGTTCAACCAATTCTGTGGGTTCTGTTTTTATAAACCAAGCCGGAGTGTTTTTGCAATCAGGATAACACTCCAAAAAATACCTGTCTTCAGTTATTTTGCTTAGATGTTTATCGAGATATTTTGTTATCTCATCAGTGTTATCCATACAAAAACCTTTGTTTTGTCAGAGATATTGTACCTTTTTCAAATAATAAAGTCAATTAAACCTGTTTGATAAGATGCTATGCCACATCAATAAACCGCCGTCAATTAAACAACCAACAATATGTATAATGCATACGTAGCCAGAAAACACATGCTTGCCCAGCGTTTCAGGACTCTATTTTTATTATATCCGAACAACATCAACATTAACACAGACGCCAAGGCAAAGATGCCGTCAAACAAGAATTCTGGTTTGAATAATATCGGCGATATTACGCCTGTGATTCCCAACACAAATAAAATATTGAATATATTCGAACCGACAATATTGCCGACCGCGATGTCTGCTTGTTTTTTTAACGCGGATACGATACATGTCACTAATTCGGGAACGCTGGTTCCGAACGCGACAACTGTTATACCGATAATGCGTTCCGAGACCCCGAAATCGCCGGCCAGTTTCACGGCTGAATCAACCGCCAGATTACTGCCCAGAATTAATAATATCAAACCACCAATCAAATACAGAGTGGTTTTTAATTTGCCGATTTGTTTTACTTCAATTTCCGATGTTTTTTCAGATTTTGATATAATGTATAAATATATTAAAAACATCACGAACAGCCCCAACAATACAAACGCAAACAATCTGGATATAATTCCGCAATACAATCCCACACCACACAACAGCAACGTTATAAACCCAACAAAAGGTATTTCATAAACCAATGTATTTTTTTGAATATGCAAATCAGATATCAACACAGTTATCCCCAAAATCAGCAAAATATTTGCTATGTTTGAACCGATGATATTTCCAATCAATATGGAATCGGAGTTTTTCAGTACAGAAAATATACTGATTGCGGTCTCGGGTGCGCTGGTTCCCATTGCTACGACGGTCAGCCCAATCACAATCGCAGGTATCCGCAACCTTTGCGCCAGTGCGACAGACCCATCAACAAAATAATCTGCCCCACGGACCAACATAATAAAACCGATAATCAGCAACAAAATATTTAATATCATTGTGAAAAAACTTTCCTTTCTTGCTATGAAAATACATTGTTTGGATATTTTTTGCAAGTATTCAGTGTATGTTTTTATCGCCTTGATATTTTTCCATTTGAATAAATTTTTTCATTGTTTATAATTGGGCTGAACAAAAGGGGGATTTTATGAAAATATCTGAAAAATTTAAAAATATGCCAACAATATGGGTTGTTATTTTAGCGTTCGGTGTTGCACTGGGCGGATTTTTTATCGGAAATGGAATTTACAGTTCTGTGGCGCGTCGCACTGTTACGGTCAAAGGATTGGCTGAATTAGACGTTGTCGCGGATACTGCGATTTGGAATATAAAATTCAATCGGGTGGGGGGTGATTTAGCAAATGTCCAAACTGCGATTGATAACGATGTACAGAAAGCGCGTGCATTCTTGATAGAAAACGGATTTAATGATGGTGAAATTCAAAACCTGCGTGTGACTGTGCGTGATAAATTCGCAGGATACAGCGATGCCCAACGCCAGGGTGAAGACATCAACGACCGCTATGTTATCGAAACCGGTGTAATGGTACGGTCTAATTCTGTGAATTTAGTTGATTCAGTTTCGCGCAAAATGGGCGAACTGGTACGGCAAGGCGTGACAGTAACAGAAGATTATGCCGGTCCGATTTATGTGTTTAATGGTCTGAATGACATCAAAATACAGATGATAGAGGCGGCGACCAAGAACGCAACTGCGGCGGGCGAACAATTTGCCAAAGACGCAAATGCAAAATTGGGCAAAATTCAATCTGCGAACCAGGGCGTATTCAGCATTACCGCCCGCGACCAGATTGACGCGTGGTCTGATAATGAAAAACAATCAATCAACAAACGTGTCCGCGTAGTTTCCACAATCACGTTTTATTTGAAATAATATTTTGGTTTTCTTCTTCCCCCCAATGTGTTGGGGGATTTTTTTACCTGGGCTGAAAATAAAATTCTCCCCCATTGGGGGAGTGGCGTCGAAGACGAGAGGTGTCGTTAAATTCTCCCCCATTGGGGGAGGGGACCACGAAGTGGTGAGGGGGGTATAGTGTATGATGCCATCCGTTCAAAAGAATGAACAAACCGGAATACCCCCTTCGTCTGCTGACGCAGACACTTCCCCACGGGGGCAGAATCTTTTGACCGTTCCGAGAATAAAATTCTCCCCCACTGGGGGAGTGCCGTCGTGGACGAGAGGTGTCGTTAAATTCTCCCCCAGTGGGGGAGAATTTACCGCGGGGCGCGACTTCGCCTCTCTCTAGAGGGGAACTGGGTCGCGCGCGGGGCGAATTACAAAATTTAACCACCGGAAAAATCTCTCAGGCGGTTGGAGGTTCAAGACAATCTAACGAGAAATTGTGTGCTTTATTCAACATATTCAGCAACCCTCCAACCCATACATGGTTGGAGTTTTTTTCGTCCAGTGCATACGTGCCAATTGGACGCTCGCTATTTCGGGTCTTGACACCCCATCGGAAAAATACTTTCCGACGAAAATATTTTATCAAAATCGAAATAGTTTGTGCAAGGATTTTTTTATGTGGATATGTTTCTTGGGGGGATTTGTAAACTAATCCTTGCACCGTTTTTTTGTATTTTCTATAATGCAATCATGGCAATCACAGCAGATTTATTTATTCGTTCAGAACACGCAGATTTGTTGAAAAAATTAAATGCGTGGGATGTCGCATATCATCAAAATGATGCGCCGATTGTTGATGATGCAACATATGATAATGCAAAAAAACGTATATTGGAAATTGAATCTGAATACCCTGAATTGGCGGTCGGTGGTTTTTCTACGCACGTTGGGGCGGCGGTGTCGGCTAAGTTTAAATCGTATCCGCATGTTGTGCCTATGTTGTCTATATCGGATGTTTTTAATGAAGCCGAAGTTGCCGATTGGTTTGATAAATTATCCGACCATGATTTGTTTGTAGAGGTCAAAGTTGACGGTTTGTCTTTTGCTGCGCGTTATGAAAACGGTGTGTTGGTGCGTGGCCTGACGCGGGGCAGTGGCACCATGGGTGAAGATATTACTGCAAATTTACGCACCATTCATGATATACCGCAAAAATTGTCTGGTGATTTCCCAGAAGTGATAGAGGTTCGGGGCGAAGTATATATGGCGCGTGACGATTTTATCGCACTGAATGAAACATCGAATAAAAAATTTGCAAATCCACGTAATGCGGCGGCGGGGTCTCTGCGCCAATTAAATCCTGCGATAACTGCGTCAAGACGGCTCAGCGCGTTTGGATATACCTATGGCGATTTGTCGGAACGCACGTGGAATACGCAATCTGAATATTTCGAAAAACTGGAATCGTGGGGATTCAAGACCACCAAGGCATGGGCGCGTCGCGTTGATTCTGTGTCCGCGGTTCAAGATTTTTATAATAAAATTATGTTGCAGCGCGATGAAATCCCATTTGATATCGACGGTTTGGTTGTCAAAGTAAATTCAATCGCAGTCCAAGAACGCATGGGCGCGCGCGCGAACAGTCCGCGTTGGGAAATCGCTTATAAATTTCCGGCTGCGCGTGGTATCACAAAATTAAACGACATTACTGTCCAGGTGGGGCGCACCGGGGTTTTGACACCGGTTGCTGAATTAGAACCTATTAATATCGGTGGTGTTTTGGTGTCGCGGGCCACTTTGCATAATGCCGATGAAATCGCGCGATTGGGTGTTAAAATCGGTGATAAAATTATTGTTCAACGTGCGGGTGATGTTATTCCGCAAATTGTTGGTGTGGCGGAAACAAACCCAGACGCGACTGGATTTATTTTTCCCGATGTTTGTCCGGTTTGTGGTGGGGCGGTTGTCCAAGAATCTGGCGAAATCGCGCGTCGGTGTGTGAATTCTTTGTCGTGTCCGGCGCAAATCCGCGGCGAATTAGAACATTTTGTGTCGCGTCATGCCTTTGATATCGAAGGTTTGGGACAAAAACAAATCGAATTATTCACGTCCAAGGCGTGGATACGAGAACCCGCAGATATATTTACTTTGATTGACAGACATGGTGACGAATTACGTAAAATGGACGGGTTCGGTGATAAATCGGTTTCTAATTTGGCGACATCTATTGAGAAAGCGAAAAACGTAGATTTGCATCGCTTGATTTATGCTGTTGGAATCCCAGAGGTTGGCGAAGTGACGGCTAAGATTCTGGCGCGCGAATTCAAATCGTTGTCGAATTTACGCAATGCGACGGTTGAACGCTTGATTGAAATTGACGGTATTGGCGATATCATGGCAAATGAGATAGTTTCGTTTTTTGCGGATGAACATTCTGCCAATGCATTGGATAATTTATTACAATATATTAATGTAAAAAATCCCGAGGATATAATAATTGAAAATACTGCGTTGGCCGGAAAACGTGTTGTGTTGACGGGGACACTGGAAAAATATACGCGTGACGGGGCCAAAGAAATCTTGGAACGTATGGGGGCAAAACCGCAATCGTCGGTTTCCCAGAAAACTGATATAGTGATTGCCGGTGCAAATGCGGGCTCTAAATTGGCGGACGCGCAAAAATACGGTATCACAATTTGGGATGAGGCGGATTTTGAAAACGCTGTAAATGGGGGAATGAAATAAAATGGCGAACAGAGAGAAAGATTCCAAAACGTCGGAAAAAAAGCGTTCGTTTCGGGCGCGTGTAATCGGTTTTTTTATAAATGTTTTTCTGGTATGTTTTGCGGCGGTCGCGCTGTATGTGTTGTATGTGTTTCTGCAAATGCCGTCGTTGGATTCTGTGTTAAATGAAACGCGAAAGCCTGTAATTACTTTTTTGGATAAAAGTGGCGACGAAATTCGTTCGATGGGGCGGATTATGGGTGAACCTGTGTCGGTGGAAACTCTGCCACCGCATGTATGGCAGGCGATAGTATCAATCGAAGACAAAAATTTCTATAAACATGGCGCGGTATCGGTTCGTGGAATATTGCGCGCGTTGGTTGTGAATGCTTTTAATAAACGGTTTGCTGCTGGTGGGTCTACGATAACTCAACAAACGGCGAAAAATATCTTTCTGTCGCGCGATAAAAAAATGTCTCGAAAAATCCAGGAATTGATATTGTCACAATGGTTGGAAAACAGATTTACTAAAAATCAAATTTTGGATTTATATATGAACCGGATTTCGCTGGTCGGTGGATTGCGCGGAATTGATGCGGCGGCCAGTGCGCTGTTCGGGCACGGCGCAGAAGATTTAACGTTGGCTGAATCTGCCCAAATTGCTGCGATGTTAAAGGCGCCAACGTTATACAGTCCGTTGAAAAATCCAGAACGCAACATCAAACGTGCGCGTGTTGTGTTGGCGCAAATGCTGAAACAAGGATATATTACCGCAGACCAGGCACAAACAGCGGCGTCGCAATTAAAACCTGCGACTGTAAAACAAGATAAAAATATCTATCGTTATTGGACGGATTTTGTTATGGACGAAATCGAATCCAGAATTGGCGATGTGTCTGATGATTTATATGTGCATACAACCATAGATACCGATTTACAGGCCCAGGTTGCCGCGGTTTTATCTGCGAATATCGATGAATACCAAGGAGCAATTGTTGCCATCGCGCGTGACGGCGCAATCCAAAGTATGGTTGGTGGTGACGATTATCAAATCAGCCAATTTAATCGTGTCTTGGCACCGCGTCAACCGGGGTCTGCATTTAAACCTGTGGTGTATTTGGTTGCGCTGGAAAACGGTATGACACCGGAATCATATGTTAATGATTCTCCGTTTTCGATTGGGGATTATAATCCTAAAAATTATGATGAACGTTATTATGGAGGAATAAATCTGGCAACTGCATTTGCGAAAAGTGTAAATTCAGTCCCGTTAAAATTGACCAAAGAATATGGTATCGATACAGTCTTGAATATGGCGTCGCGTTTGGGAGTGGGGGGCAAATTGCGTCGCGAATATTCTACGGTTTTGGGCGCGTCGGAAATGAGCTTGTTGGATTTAACCACTATTTATTCAGTTATCTGGAACGACGGGAAATCGGTGCATCCTTATTCTATATATAAAATCAAAGATGCCAAAGGAAACATACTTTATGAACGCAATCCGTCTGATGAAATGACTGTGTTGCAACCCCAGACTGTCGAATATATGAAACAATTGTTATATGAAGTTGTTACCAAAGGAACCGGCAAACGCGCATATACTCCAAAAGTTTTCGGTGGCAAAACAGGGACCAGCAACGATAATCGCGACGCGTGGTTTGTGGGTGCGACGGCTGATTATGTTATGGGCATTTGGGTCGGCAAAGACGATAACAGTCCGATGTCCAACAAAGTTGTAGGTGGCACATTACCCGCCACAATTTTCCATGATATTGTTGTGAAATAAAACACGATTTAACAATATATCTGTGTTGTTTTTATTCAAAACAATATCGTTTTTTAACGTACGTTTGTGGAATAAATTCATAAAAATTATAACCAAGGAAAAAAATCCCAGAAAACAGGTGTATAAATTTTGTTGATTCTGGGAAAAAAACTGTTGATTTAAACGTACCTTTGTGTAATACTGAGAGCCGCAGGTTTATTGGAATACGGGGGAATTTTCATGCGGCAAAAAAATAATTTCAAAGAATTACCGAAAACTCTTTGGGGATTTTATTGGCAATGTGGCCTTGACGGGTACAAAAAATTACTGGCATGGTGGATGATAGCGGTGTTGGTGATGTTTTCTGGTGGTGTCGTTTGGCCAAATTTGCAACGTTGGGTTGTCGCATTATTTGAAAAACCAGTGCCAGACGGCGTTTCTTTCATTTGGTATGCTATTCCAACTATAATTTTAATTACTGTTTTGAATATGGCTATGACGGCATCTGAATTGATGCGCGAAACATTGGGGTCACATCTTTGGCCACGTGTGACAAATCATATATCTGAAATTTTAACGACATACACGCATAAACAATCTATGGCGTTTTGGACGGGTAAAATGTCTGGGTCTATAAACAGCCAGATTAATTATATCAATGACGGTCTGAATCAAGGATTGAGTGAATTATGGTTCTGTGTTGGTCGATTGGCGGTCATTTTAGTAAACGGGGTGTTATTATTGGCAATAAATAAATGGGTTGCATATTTATTCGTTTTTTCTTTGGGATTCAGAATAATATACGCATATCGTTTGCGCAAACGTGTCAAAAAAGCCAGTGAAGAAGCGTCGGGTGCGCAAAGTGCGCTGACAGGTAAATTGGTTGACAGTTTTGCTAATTATTCAATCATAAAATTATTCGCTGGTTCAGAACAAGAACGCAAAATTTTAGAAGCACCGCGCGCAAAACGAGTTCAAACCCAGATGTATTCTCGATATACTATGCGTTTGTTTTGGGCAATCCCGGGCTTTTTATGGGATATATTGTTTGGTGCGACGGTATTTTTGTGCTGTGTATTATATCAACATGGCCAAATAACTGTTTCTGAAATAGTTTTTACTATAACCGTATATATGCAGGTAATGGGTGCGATTTCTATGCTGATAAACCGTTTTCCGGAAATCATAGATAAAACCGCCTCTGCCAAGAAGGCATACAAAGAATTAGTTGTGCCATTGGAAATTATTGACAAAGATAATGCAAAAAATTTGCGTGTGAAACATGGTGCAATTGAATTTTCGCATGTGTATTTCAAATACAGAAAACGTTATATACTGAAAGATTTGTCTTTGGTCATAAATCCCGGCGAACGTGTTGGAATCGTTGGTGCATCGGGTGCAGGTAAAACCACATTGGTGAATTTGCTGATGCGTTTTTATGAACCCCAACATGGCGGTATTTTCATAGACGGACAAAACATATCGGATGTAAAACAACATTCTTTGCGCGAAAATATCGCTTTTATTCCGCAAGAACCGACGATGTTCAATCGCACAATTGGTGAAAATATAGCCTATGGCAAATGGGGTGCATCAAAATCAGATATAAAACGTGCTGCGAAATTTGCGACGGCTGATAAATTCATAATGGATACAGACAAAGGCTATGATTCATTGGTTGGCGAACGCGGGATAAAATTATCGGGGGGCCAGCGGCAAAGAATAGCAATTGCACGTGCGTTCTTGAAAAATGCCCCGATTTTGGTGCTGGACGAAGCAACATCTGCGCTGGACAGCGAAACGGAAATCGCGATTCAAAAATCTTTTGATAAATTATCGCGTGGCCGTACCACGATAGCAATTGCTCATCGCCTGTCAACATTGAGAAACATGGATCGGATTATAGTGCTGGACAAAGGTGTCGTTGTTGAGCAAGGCTCGCATGCCAGTTTATTACGTAAACGCGGGTTGTATTATAAATTGTGGCAAATGCAAAGCGGCGGATTCATGCCAGAAGATATTTAATTTGATTTTTGTTTTGCATATTGCTATGCTTTCCCGTGCAAGAGAAAATAGATGTCTATCAAAACAAAACGTTTTTTCAGAAAACTTATCAGTTATGCTGGGATTTTTTTCTTTCTTTTGGCGGCCGGCATGCTGTATTGGCAATTGCGTAATTATTCATGGCGTGAAATTGCTCATGCTCTGTGGAATATTCCGTTTATAAATCTGGTTATGGCGTCGGTCGCGTGTTTGTGCGGATATTTGGTGTTGTCATTATATGATTTTCTGGCATTGAAATATGTAGGACACAAAATTTCTTGGTGGAAATGGATGTTGGCGGGCATGTTGGGTTTCGCTATCAGCAATAATGCCGGTAACGCGATGGTCAGTGGTGGCGCAATTCGATATCGTTTATATACCCGTTGGCGGATTCCGGGTGGCGATATATTAAAAATGCTAACTTTTTCAGGTTTTACTTATTTCCTGGGGTTTGCAGCGGTTGAAGTTATCGGATATTTCTTGGTTTCTCCTGAATTTTTGGAACAATCGTCTGATGGATTATCATTCGGAATGAATGGTTTGTTCATCGCGTGTTTGTCATTGATATTGGCTTATTATGCGATAACTATTGCGTTTTGCGACAAAAGTATTCGCGTAGGTCAAATAAAATTCAAAATCCCATCGATTGGTACAGCCTTGGTTCAAATGATGTTGGGAATGTTGGACGCATTGTGTGCGGGTATGGTGCTGTATTTTTGTATTCGTCCGTATGTTGGTCCGGAAATTATGCCGTTCGGTATGTTTATTGGTTTATTTGTGGTCGCGATGGTTGCCGGCGTATTCAGCCAAGTCCCCGGTGGTATCGGCGTATTTGAATCTATATTTATCGCAGCATTGCCGGATTCTGTGGACAAAGCCAGCATTTTTGGCGCACTGTTGGCATTCCGCGTGATTTATTACGTTTTGCCTTTGATAGGAGTGGGGGGATTGTTTTTCATATACGAACGTTGGTTGCGTGCGCGTATGAAACGCTGGTTGGAAGAAGCAAAACAGAAAATGCCGAAAATTCCTATACATTCATTACATATCGGCAGAAACGAACATAAATCCGATAAATAAAAAACTTGCCTTTGTAAATGCCTTTTGGTATCTTGTATTCCGTTGTATAAGATGAGGTACAAAAAGTGTTTGTGTTATCACTTTTTTTAATAATGCGAGTCGCGCTGTTGATTATCGTTGCGTGCATCCTTGGCATGGGCGCAGATGCCCCACGGGAACGTGTTATGTTCATTTCATACACCCACAACACAAAAGGATTATTAAATGTCAAAAAAGATTTACGTAGACGGGGTTCATCCCGAAGAGACCCGGGTGGTGGTGGTAGATTCTGCTACGAACCGTGTGTCTGATTTTGACGTTGAAACAACAACAAAACCCCAGATAAAGGGTAATATTTATCTGGCCAAGGTTATACGTGTTGAACCGTCGCTTCAGGCTGCGTTCGTGGATTATGGTACCGGCAAAAACGGATTTCTGCCGTTTTCTGAAATCCATCCCGATTATTACCAGGTCACACCTGAACAAAAAAAGAAACTTATGGAATTGGCGCATGCCAACATCGTTGATGATGATGAAGATCCAAATGACGAAGAAGACGAAATCGCTGATTATGATGACCAAAGTGCAGGCGAAGATAACAAAGAATTTTTGAAACGTGCTCACGAATTCAAAATCCAAGACGTTATTAAACCTAAACAAATCTTGTTAATCCAAGGCGTCAAAGAAGAACGCGGTCAAAAAGGTGCGTCTATGACAACATATTTGTCTTTGGCGGGTCGTTTCGCAGTATTGATGCCTAATTCCAGAAAACGCAACAGTTATGGCGTGTCCAAGAAAATTTCAGACAAAGCAGAACGTGCGCGCCTGCGTGATATTTTGCATACTCTGAAAATACCAAAGGGCATGACAGTTGTTTTGCGGACGGCGGCCATGGACGCTAAAGCGGAAGAAATTACCAAAGATTATGATTATTTAACATCACTTTGGAATGAGATTCGTAAAACGACTTTGGAATCGATTGCGCCGGTGACTATACATACCGAAGATTCGCTGTTGCGTCGAGTGGTTCGCGATTTCATAAGCGACAAAAACGATGTTATGTATGTCCAAGGCGACGAAGTTTTCGAAGAAGCAAAAAATTATTTTCAACAACTGTATGGTCGTGCGCCACGTAAACAATTGGTGCAATACAAAGATACTGCGGTTCCTTTGATGACCAAAGCAGGCGTTGAAAAACAATTAGAGGGCTTACATGGACCATATGTCAGCCTGCCGTCTGGGGGGTCAATCGTTATCAATCAAACCGAAGCGATGGTGACAATCGACGTCAATTCTTCGCGTGCGATTAAAGAAAAAGATATCGAACAAACCGCATTGAATACTAATCTGGAAGCGGCCGAAGAAATCGCTTTGCAATTGCGCTTACGTGATTTGGCGGGCATCGTTGCGATTGATTTTATCGATATGGAAGACGAAAAAAATAACCGCAAATTGGAACAAAAAATGCGCGAAGTTATGAAACACGACCGCGCCAGAACCCAAGTTGCGAAAATCAATGCATTTGGTGTTTTGATGTTATCGCGTCAACGCATGCGCAGTTCATTTATCGAATCTTCATATGTTGTGTGTCCGCATTGTATGGGGGCAGGCGTAGTGCCCAGTATTCAAACTGCGTCAATAATTTTGTTCCGTCATTTACAGGAAAAATTGTTGGCAAAAGCGGCCCAGAAAATCATTATGACGGTCCCCAGCGATGTTGCGATTTACTTGTTGAATCAAAAACGAGCAGAATTGGCAGCAATGGAAAAAGAATTTGGTACGGAAATCGTCATAGTTGGTGACGACAGTTTGATGAATATTGACCAATATTCAATTCAACGTGTCGTGGCGGACAGTGTGAAAACAGACGAAGTTTTGAGTGCGCACGAACCGTCAACCGACGCGAAGAAGAAAAATGCCCAGCATGTAGAGGCAAAACGTATAACGTCGACTGCGCCACGTCATCGTGGTCGTGCAAAACGTCCAAACAATAAAAAATCTTTGTGGAAAAAATTGGTTGGATAATTGCATCAGTTTAAACCGAAACCGCCGAACGGCGGTTTTTTTAATATACAAATTTTCGCAGGAAATCCAAGATTTTTTATTTAACCTGATTATTTTCTCTTAACCGTATCAAACAATTTATCAAATCGTGGAGGATTTACGAATTTTTTGTTGTTTTTATAGACGTATTTCCCGCTTGTTTTATAACTGATTTCAAATAATTGGTTGTCTTTGCCGGTGGGGGAAATCGTAAAAAATACAGACATATCACGCCGTTTATCAAATTTACATAATGGCAATAATTCGATAATTGGTGTTGTGAGTATAATCCCAAGCGGCGTATCGTCGGGCAAAAACAATCCAGAATTATACCCCGGATAAATATCAACAGGTTCGGTTTTTAATTGTTTTAACCACCGATTTACTGTTTGTTCTGAAATTTTAATATCTGTCACTGTTTCCATAGATATCAGCCGAATATTTAATCCTAGCTTGATATTATATGAAGAAAATCCATAAAATCAATATGACGACAAAGATATTTTTGTGGTTAATTTTTTAATATGTCACCAGATTTGATGTATTCGGGCGAACCTTTCTTGGATTTTTTTTGCGCCATTTTCGCATATTTTTTCGCGTTATCGATATTGCCGTTCATTTTATAAAATTCAGCCATCGCCCAATCTGATTCCCCGTTTTCAGTCACTCGCGCTAAAATCCAATAGGCGAGGGGGCTGGGGTCGGTTAAAATTACGTGTTTGCATAATTCGCGCGCACGTGCAATATCGCCGTCCGCATTCCGTTCGGACAACACCAATGCCAACGCGGTTTCAATTTGGGGTGCGTTGTCGGTCAATTTCAGGCTTTGTTCGTATGCGTGCACACTGTCGTCGTAATGGCCGTATTGAAATTCTATGTCGCCCAACAATTCATAAAAATAGGGTGATTTTGGATTTCTGGATATCAAAGTTTGAGTTCCTGTTTTTGCCAATTTCAAATTACCCCCGCGCATATTCGCAATTGCACGAGCGTAAATTGCCGCATCTGATTTGTCAGAATATGGATACACAGTTAAAACATTTTTATCATTATCCAAATATCCAATCAATTTAGACCGCAATAATTCATATTCTGCATTTTCAATCGCAATTTGATTTTCTGATTTTTTCGGGACGTTTTTCAGTTTTTTTATTTTTGTTTTTGCATTATTCAATCGTTCGGTTGTCAATGGGTGGTTCACCCGATTTGGATTTATTCGTGATTCCAATACGCCATGCATATCACGCATTTGTTCAAACACAGTAATCAACCCGTTTGGGTCTTGGTCTGCAGACACCATTAAATCAACCGCGAAATCGTCTGCGATGCGTTCTTCGTCGCGGGTGAAAGATAACAAAGATTGCTGGGCAATACCGGTTGAACCCGCCAACACACCCATGCCCGCGGTCGGATTACCCCCAGCAACCATCAAACCAACACCCAACGCCTGGATAATCAAAGTACGCATCATTTCGGCACGTTGACGGTCTGCGATTTGAATCATGTGGCCACCAATAGTATGCCCCAATTCGTGGGCAATCACCGCACGCAGAGCGTTCGGGTTTTTAATTTGCTTTAACAATCCGGTATAAATAAAAATATCTTCGCCCCCGCGGACAAAGGCGTTAAAATCGTCGTCTCGCACGATGTATATTTTTAATCTTTCATCTGGAATTTTTGCAGCCTTTGCAACTGGCGCAATGATGGTTGTGATTTGCGATTCTATTTCTGTATCGTTAATCAGCGTTGCAGCCCGCACGCCCCACGATATAAAAATAGCCATTAAAAACACTAATATTTTTCTCAAATTTTACGCCCCTGCAATGGTAGAACAATCAAATATCTGACGTAATTGCATTGCCCAGTTTTCATCTTCGCTATTATTATTCATAGCGGCACTTTGTGCCAATTTGAATAAATCCCTGTGTTCGCGATAATCAACAAAATGATATTGAATCCAACCGCTTTGACGCGTTCCCAACAATTCGCCAACACCGCGCATCATTAAATCTTGTTCGGCAATCACGAATCCATCGTCTGTCTCGCACAGGACGTCCAAGCGTTTTAATCCGTCAGGTGTGATATTATTCCCATATAATAATATGCAATAAGATTGCTTAGCACCACGCCCCACACGTCCACGCAATTGGTGCAACGCCGCCAGACCAAATCGTTCTGCATTTTCAATCACCATTATTGTGGCAGACGGAACATCAATTCCAACCTCTATGACCGTAGTCGAAACCAAAACGCGCATTTTTGAATCTGGGTCGGCAAATTCAGCCATAACCGCATCACGCGCTTTTTTATCCATTTGCCCATGGCAAAGCCCTGTGTGTGGGAAATATTTCTTTAATTCATCAAACCGCGATTGTGCGGCAGTCATATCGGATATTTCTGATTCAGACACCAACGGACAAACCCAAAACACTTTAGCACCATTTTCAATTTGTGGCGCAATACGTTCAATCAACGCATTTGTCCGCATTACTGGGATTTTATTAGTCTTGATTGGCATCCGACCAGCGGGTTTTTCATTTATAATTGAAATATCCATATCTCCATACACAGTCATAGACAAAGTTCGCGGAATAGGTGTCGCAGACAACGCCAACATATCTGGATTATGACCTTTGTCCCGCATAACAGTTCGTTGTGCCACACCAAATCGATGTTGTTCATCAATCACAATCAAACCCAAATCTTTGTATTCCACATCTTCTGAAAACAGCGCGTGCGTCCCAATGGCTATTTTTGTGCGCCCCGATTTCAAAGAAATCAATTTTTCGCGTCGTGCAACGCCTTTGTCGCGACCAGTCAACACATCACACACCAAACCCAATTTTTCACACATGGGTTGAATCTTTGCAAAATGTTGCTGGGCCAATGTGTCCGTCGGTGCCAATAATACCGATTGTGCGCCAGTTTCTGCCATTTTTACCATCGCGGCCATCGCGACCATAGTTTTCCCCGAGCCTACGTCGCCTTGGACCAATCGCATCATGGGGATAGATTTTTGTAAGTCTGCAAAAATTTCATCAATCGTGCGCTGTTGTGCGCCCGTCAGTTTAAATGGTAAAATATCGTAAAATTTATCAATCAAATCATGTTTTTTCAGGCGAACAATTCGAGTGTTTTTTTCACTGTGTCGCGTCCGTCGATTGATAGCAATCGCACTTTGATGTGCAAACAATTCTGAATACGCCAATTTAGCAACATAAGTATTATTCGGTGCCAAATCATCGTTCGTTTCTGGATAATGAATATGTTCCAATGCGTCTATGAATTCCAGCATACGCGCATCATCAACGTGTGCGGCAATTTGTTCGTGTATAATTTTGAATATTTCATCACGCACAGACGAAAAGGTTTTCTGACTTAATCCTTCGCCCGATGGATATATCGCCTGGTGACGTGGAATTTTGACGGAGTTTTCAGGAGTTTCTATGAATTCAGGATGATTGATAACTGCGCCGGTTCGCGCATTAAAATCCAATTTACCACTGACTATGCGCCATTGACCAATCGGCAATTTTTCAATCCAATAATCCAAAAATTTCACATTAAAAAATTGTATAGTGACCGGCGCAGAAAATTTATCAGCACAAATAATCTGGGTCGGGCGACGACGACCACGAAAAGTCCCCCCACGTTTATGCGATTTCACCATAACGGAAACGGTAATCGTATCACCACTTTGCGCACCCGTCACAGAATCCAAAATATCGCGCGACCGAACATATGAAGGTTTGTGCAATAAAAAATCCAGAACGCGCCGTCCGCCCAAAACATCATTAAAACGCGCAGCCAACACAGGTCCCACGCCATGAATGAATTGCAAATCAGTATTAAAAAAATCAAAAACAGTTTTATTCACACCTTAAATGTAGCAAAATTCATGTATGCTGTTCAACAAAAAAGGGGTTTGATGTGTTCGTCTGTGATTATGATATCTGGTGTTTTTTTTGTTTTTTCAATTACGGCTTTTATCAGGCCTTGAACAACTTTATCGTTCCAGTTTTGTGTTCGGCCTTTGATAAAAATATCTAATACTTTCTCGCCAGTTTCCAAGAAAAACATTTGTTGTAATATGCAAATTTCTTCTGGTGTTTCAACAGATAACAATTGAAACCTGTCAACATGTTTGTAATCAAAATCAACGTGTAATTCGCGAACTTTTATTTTGTTTTGGGATAACAAATCCAAAATAATTTTAGCGGCTTGTTCTTGAAATCTGGTGTTGATTTCCATGGTCTTGTTTCCTTTTGTGTATAACCAAAAGGAAACGGCGGGATTCAGAAATTATCGTAGTTAGTCGACAGTCCTGCTTTCAATATATAACAGAACAATCCCGCCATAATCAGCGGGACAAAACTTTTTTCGCGCATGCCCTCGCGCGCTAACTATCGAGAATTTCCGTTCCCGACCTTTCCTTTCGGAAAGTTAATATATTCATTACTGAACACACACTGTATTATAATATCAATAATGTTGATTGTCAGTAAAAAAATAAAAAAACCGCCAAATGGCGGTTCTAAGCAGAAAAAACAAAATTTATCTTTGTTTTTGTGCGAACGAATAATTCATTTTTAAATGGTCTGGGTTATAGGTCCCATTCATAATCGCAATCGTGTCTTCGACAATGACCAATTCTTCGTTTGTTGCAATCATCATAATTTTCACTTTGGAATCAGGTGTGCTGATAATCGCTTCGTCAACGCCTTTACGTGCCAGAGCTTTTTTGTTGGCCTCTTTATCCAATTTTACGCCCAATTCTTCCAAACCGCTGCAGAATTTTTCGCGCAAATAATCGTCGTTTTCGCCAACACCTGCAGTGAACACAATCGCGTCAGTATGACCCAATTCAGCCATAAATGCACCAATATATTTTTTAACATTATGGGTTTCGATATCAATCGCCAATTGGCAATCTGGATTAGATTCGCGATTTTGTTCGACATCGCGACGGTCTGCAAAGCATTTAGTAATTCCCATCAATCCAGAATCTTTGTTCAAATGTTTTGTCATTTGTTCCGGTGTCAAATTCAATTGTTCCATGACATACAACAAAGCGGCCGCATCGACATCGCCTGGACGAGTCCCCATAACCAAACCTGCGGTCGGGGTCATACCCAACGTAGTATCGACGGCAATACCATTTTTAATTGCAACCCCCGAAGCCCCCGAACCAATATGCATAGTAATCAAATTGCATTGGTCTGCAGGTTTGCCCAACATGGCGGCCGCACGTTTAGAAACATACAAATGCGAAGTCCCATGGAAACCATAGCGTCGCACCCCCAGGTTTTTATACCATGCTTCTGGAATTGCATAACGATACGAATGTTCCGGCATAGTCTGCAAGAACGCAGTATCAAACACAGCAACCTGTTTTGCATTAGGCAACATTTGACGCGCGCTTTCAATTCCCATTAAAGAAGCCGGAATATGCAGAGGCATTAAATCTTTCCATTCTGAGATTGCACGCATAACTTCGTCATTGATTTCTACGGACGAAGCAAACTTTGACCCACCCATAACAACACGATGTCCAACGCCACCGATTTCGTTCATATCAATAGAAGCCTTGCGCAACATCAACAAAACTTCGTTCAAAGCTTCGATATGATTTTGCATAGAAACTTCTTTTTTTTCTTTATTTCCATCAGGATATTTTTGAGTTAAAAAAGAATCTGGCAGGCCGATTTTTTCAACATTACCGCCGACGACAACGCGTTTAGTATCTGCATCAAAGACCTGATATTTTAACGAAGAAGAACCGCAATTCAGAGCAAGTATATACATTTTCAATCCTTTTGTTAAATAATATGTATCTCACGCCCCAAACAATAGCAAATCGTTTTTTTCGTTTCAATAATAAAAAAGTAAAAAATAGGGGGGCTTTTTACCCGCCCACTTCTGTGATTTGATTATGTTTTTTTATGCGGCATACGAATGGTCAGACATCCAATCGCTATAAATTTGAGCCATTCTGCCATTGTCCATCTTTTTTTGTACTTTTTTTGTGCTTATTCTGAAAAGGTTTTTTGTGTGCCCTGTTTGCAAAAAATCCCAAAAGCCCATCAATTCTTGATATTTATTTGTATGGTCTGCTTCCCAATTCCTGTATTGTTGATCACGTTTGTTGATGCTGTCTTGACAAGAGTCTATCACAGACTGTGCGCTTTCATAATCGTTTATATTCCTTTCTAAATCATTATTTTGATTCTTTTCGTTTGTTAATTGATTCTCAATATTTTGTATAACCCTTCGAGCGTTTGCCAATCGCTGTTGCAATGCAGGTGTAAATGTTGCAACGATACCACCTGGGTTTGTACCTGTGGGTGGGTAACGATTATCTATTTCTTGTAATTTTTTGTTGATTTCATCCAGTTTTGCGTGTGCATCTGTTAATTGTTGCCTTAAAACTTCGGCTTGCTGTGCTTCTAATTGATTGTTTGTAACACCGGGTAAAGCTTGAAGTTGTGTTTCCAGTGCCTGAATTTCAGCTTGTTTATTTTGTTTTTCTTGTTCTTTTTGTCTATATGTCTGTAGGTCGTTTTCTTTTTGCACCAACGGTTCAATGTTTTGTTCCATTTGTTGTTTGTTGGTTGAAAATCGGACCTCGCGACGGCGACCTAGTTGTAAATCGATTTTTTTCTGATCCAACGTCACATTCTGATTCAGACCTAAATTTTGTTCCGCTGTGTTTTTAATGTTTGTTTGATTTTGAATTTCTTGCCTGTCCGCGTTGTTTTGCGGTGTCACATAATTTTGAAGGAAATCGTCTTTTTCTTGCTGATTTTGTGCTTCCCATTGGTCTGATTTTTTTTGCAATTTCCCAGAATGATTAAAACTGGTTCCAACACGTCTTAATCCGTTAACCGCACCAGTAGCGGCATAGCCGGTCGCTTGCAATCCAAACTTGATTGTTTTATCTATCGCTTTTGTTATAGGTTGTATATGTTCGTTTTTATTCCATGATAATCCACTGTCAGAAAAGATATTCTCATCTGTTTTGTTTAATGCATCCATAGTGCGCGATGTGAATAAACCATATCGCATAACAGATAAAATTTCCATGGCGGTTTTGGCTTCTTCAATTTTATTGTCTTCAATTGCTTTTAACGCCATCTCTTCAACCAGTCTGTGCATTTGTCGGCCGTTACGCAAAGCGCCAGCAAAAGCTTTTGGCATAGTATCTTTTAATTCCTGCATGGTATCTACAAACCATTTGAAATGGGCATCAGCAGTAGGCGATTTATCTTTGATTTTTTTTGCAATCGCAGACTGTTTGTCCAATATGGCATTTATTCCGTCAACAGGTTTGATTTTTTCCCCATCCAACGCGGCCACAATAACTTTCGCAGATGGTTTTATATAGATGTGATCGCGATGTGCGGTCATGTATTTTTTTAATGTGTCCGCATACGTGTCTTTGACATCATCTTCAATACGTTGCCAAAGTGTTTTTTGATCATCACGTTTAGGTGCAACGCGGTCTTTCTCGGTTATTTTACCTGTGTAATCTGTTTTTGCAATGGCTTCATCAAGTTGTTTTGATATTTTGCCGTTATCATACTGTTTGAATACATCATAAACTTTGCTTTTGTCGTGCAGAGTATTCAGAATTTGTTGATAAACATTTTTAAATTCAGCCCGTTTATTTGGGTCAACTGTCGCTTCCTGATTTAAACCGTTTATTATGCCGTTCAAACCCAATACATTTAATTTTTGTAATAACGCATCATTACCAATATCGCCATATTCCATACGACTGGCCAAAGAAGAAAGCATACGAACTAATTTATCACGAACAGTTGGATCTTCTTTGTATTTACCTTTGTCCAAAGATTTTAAAAAATCGTTATATTCTGCATAATCGTCATTGAACAAACTTCCAAACATTGCGAAACTGTTAATGGAAGAATCTTTCAAAACGTTGTTTATAAAATCGCCTATTTTATTAACGATTACAGGATCTAATGGTGGCAGTGAAAATATTTTATTCCTTGGGTCGCCAAAATAGTTGTCTAAAAAAGCGATGGCATCTTTGTTGTCTTTGAAAGAACCACGTTTCGCAGACATCGCGACCATTGCTTTTTGAATTGATAAAAACAAAGAGTCCCAAAGAGAATCATCGTCTTGTCCATTTGCGTCTTTAAATGCTTCGGATGCTTTTGGTAAGTCGTTTTGTACCAATTTTCCATTTTGGTCAACATGCATCAAATCTTTTTTCCAAGATTTCATGTCGCCACGAAAATCATCGTTTTGGGCATACTCATCAAAACGCGTACGAATCTCAGGCGGCATTTCATTAAAATGTCTTTGACGAAAATATAACGATAAAAAGTCTTTAACCGACATAGCCATTTGTGCCACCTCTTTGGTTCGGTTGGGATACCCCTATAACCCAATATATTATAGCAATTTTTTGTCCAGTTTTCAAGGCTATATATAAGTTTTCTTTCCTGTCAACATGGGGTGGGGCGGGGTGTATAATTTGCCTGTTCAACGCCGGGGGTGCAATATGAATTTACTCAATTTGATTTTGAAAATGATTCCGTATGTGTTGTCTATCGCGGGTGGCATCTTTGTCTTTGATTTTTCGCAAAAATACCTGCACAGTCCGGGCTGGATAGATTTAATGGATAATGTGGCGGCTTCGCTGTTGGCTATACCGCTGGTGTTTTTGTTTTATGATTATTCTAATTTTCTGGTGACGCGTCGTGTGCATAAACATCAACACACCAGTATCATCAATACTGTCGATGGGCATTTGTTCAAAGTTTTGGCGCAAATGAAAAACATAATCGGTCTGCCACGCATAGAAGTTCCTATGCAGGATTTGAATTTGAATTATAAAAAATTAAATCTGGATAAAAAATACATTCGCGCGATACGAAAACAATTGAATCAGCTGGAAGATTTACTGTATAAATCCGACAAAATAGAAGTCTTGGATTCCCAACATACGCAAATTTTATCCTTTATCGCCCAAGAATTAAACCAGATTTTAAACGAATGTAAATTTCATAATTCACCCAAAGAAATCGCGCGATATCTGGAAACTACAATGGCAATGATAGACGATTGGTTTTCTGCGACTGGGTACACTACGCGGAAAAAATTACAATCGAACCCGGATTAAAATAAAAATCCTAGGCATATAAACAAATTGTCGAAGGTAGTCATATTTTTGCATAATATTGACATGGATTCAGGCACTCTATCAACAACTAACATTTTGTTTTCCAATTCAAAACGGTAAGGTGTCTGAATCCATGTTTTTATTATTTTTTGCAGTATATGACCCGATTTTTTTGATTTTTTGATTTTTTTTCTTGATTTCCTTTTTTTTATGTGGCAAAATACGCCGCGAACACCCAAGGTGATTCAGTTTTGGAGACATAGCTCAGTTGGTAGAGCAAATGACTTTTAATCATTGGGTCCAGGGTTCGAATCCCTGTGTCTCCACCAAAAATAAAAAACGCCCCGAATGGGGTGTTTTTTATTTTTGCAGGCACAAGATTCGAACCCGAAGAAAGGGTTCGACCCGCAGGTGAGAGGCAGGCGTAAGCATGCCGGTGAGTGTCAGCGAACGAACCAAGGGAGTGAAGCGCAGCGGAACAATCCCTGTGATAATCAATATGTTTCAATACCCCAAACGGGGTATTTTTTATTTTTGCAGACACAAGATTCGAACCCGACGGGTGCGCAAAAATTTTTTTCTGTTTTTTATTTTGATTTTTTGCTATTCACTTTGTTATGCAAAAACAACCTGAAATTTGTGCGATTGTGGCGGTGGGGCCTGATAATGTTATTGGGCGTGACGGTATCATGCCATGGCACAGTACAACTGATTTTTACCATTTTCGGAAAATGACTGTGCCGTATCCTTGTGTTTTTGGGCGGAAAACTTTTGAAAATTTGCCAAAACGTCCGCTGCCAAACAGGTTGAATCTGGTTTGCAGTTCGCATTATAAAAACGAATATATTGACGGAGTGTTTTATGCCAAATCATTTGAACACGCGATATCAGAGTGCGTCAATGCACAACGTGTTTTTATCTGTGGCGGTGTCGGGGTGTATCGATATGCTTTGGAACGCGATTTAATAGATGTTATGTATTTGACGATTATAAGAAATCCGATTCTGGAGTCTGAAATCAAGCAAAATCCGGATTCATATTGCCGATTCCCGATTGATGTAAAGCAAGAGTTTTTGTCTTCGTCAAAATGGTCTGCGCGCCCGATTGTGTATCCGCAAAGTGAATTACCAAACGCGTATGATGAAAATATCTGTAATTTTTACAAATGTTCGCGTGTGCGCGGGGTTTGACTTTTTTCTCTGATGCTGTATAATCTGATAGGATTTAGAATATGTTCGATTTGGAAATAAAGAATGAATAAATTAAAGCAAAACATCAAAGAACGCGTCTTGCGGAACATGTTTGTGAAAAATTATAAATTCATGTGGCCGTATGTTAAACCGTATTGGGGACGTGCGTTGTTGTCGATATTGGTTGCAATACCGATTGGTTCTATGGACGCGTTGATTGCATTGTCATTAAGGCCTTATATGGATTTGGTTATGGTTGAAAAATCCATTTCTTCGGCGTGGTATATTCCTTTTGTTATTATATTGTTTACTTGTACCCAGGGTGGATTGACGTATGCCGCAGAATATCTGAATACATGGGTGGGGACAAAAATTACAAATCGTTTGAAATATGATTTGTATTCGAAAATGTTGGCTTATGACATTTCCTTTTTTGACAAGACAAATTCAGGCGATGTAATCTACATGTTTGATAAAAATGCAGAGATGGCATGCAGTGGTTTATTGAATAATCTGAAATCGTTTGTTCAAAAAATATTTTCTTCGATTTCTTTGATAGGCGTGTTGTTTTATAATTCGTGGCAATTGGCGCTGGTCTGTTCAATTGTATTGTTGGGTGCGTTGTTGCCGATGGCCACGTTAAAGCGTAAACTCAATTCTGTTTTTGACCAAACGATAATTGCTGATTCTCATGTTTTAACCATGTATAACGAAACATATTCTGGCAAAAGAACGATTGCTGCGTATAATCTGGAACAATACCAGCGCGAAAAATTCAAAGGCGTATTGCGTGGCGTATTCCATTTTCGCATGAAAATGTTGCGTAAAACGCGGTGGTTGACACCTGTAATGCATATTATATTGTCGGCTGGGATTGGGTTGGCAATATGGTTTGGGTCTGCGTTGATATTGAACGGGAAAATTTCCAGCGGAAGTTTTGTATCTTTCTTGACTGCGTTGATTATGTTATATCAACCAATCAAAAGTCTGGGAAACAATTATAATTCTGTGTTGATGTCGTTTTTGGCAATCGAAAGGGTTGTTAATGTTTTGAACACTGTCCCCAGTGTGCGGAATGCGAAAAATCCTGTGCCGTTTAACAACGATTTCAAAACCATAGAATTCAAAAATTTGTCGTTTGAATATAACGCGGGCGTGCCGGTTTTAAAAGATATAAATTTGACTGTCCGACGTGGTGAAACTTTGGCATTGGTTGGAAATTCTGGTGGTGGAAAAACTACGGTGGTCAGTTTGCTGCCGCGTTTTTATGATGCGACCAAGGGGCAAATTTTGATTGATGGAATCGATATCCGTAATATAGATTTGACATCTTTGCGTCAAAATATCGCCGTCGTATTCCAAGATAATTTTTTGTTTGCGGGAACTATTCGTGAAAACATTTTGTTGGGTAATGAATCTGCCACAGATGCAGAATTAGAAAAAGCCGTCAAAATGGCATATCTGGACGATTTTGCTGCCGGATTAAAAGATGGCTTGGATACCCAAATTGGTGAGCGTGGTGTTATGTTATCGGGTGGGCAAAAACAGCGTGTCGCGATTGCACGCGCATTCTTGAAAAATGCACCGATTTTAATATTGGACGAAGCGACTTCTGCGTTGGATAATAAATCAGAGGCAATCGTGCAGAAAGCAATCGAAAACCTGATGCAGGACAAAACTGTGTTTGTAATTGCACATCGATTGTCCACAATCAGAAACGCTACCGACATCGCGGTCGTGAATTACGGTCAAATTGTTGAATACGGAACGCATGACGAATTACTGTCTAATGAATGTGGGGCGTATAAAACGCTTTACGATATGCAATTTAAAAACAAAGAGAAATAATATGTCTGATGATAAAATTGTTTTAACCGGTATAAAACCGACGGGGACACCACATTTGGGGAATTATGTTGGCGCGATTAAGCCTGTGTTGGAAATGGCACAAAATAATAAATCTGTGATTTTTATCGCAGATATGCACGCGCTGAACACGATAGAAGATGCAAAAATTGTTTCAAAATATTCCTATGAAATCGCAGCGACTTTCTTGGCTTTGGGATTAAATCCAGAAAAGACCATATTTTTCAGACAATCTGATGTGCCAGAGGTCACGCAATTGGCTGCGTTATTGTCAAATGTGACGCCAAAGGGTTTAATGAATCGCGCTCACTCTTACAAGGCGAAAATCGAAAAAAACAAAGAGCAGGGCGAAGACATTGATGCAGGTGTCAATATGGGATTATACACGTATCCTATATTGATGGCGGCCGATATTTTATTATATGGTTCGGACATTGTTCCGGTTGGCAAAGACCAAAAACAACACGTAGAATTTGCGCGTGATATCGCAGGCAGTTTTAATCATATATACGGCAAAGATATCTTGAAATTGCCAGAACCATATATTCGCGAAGAAACGGGAATAATTCCAGGACTGGACGGCCGGAAAATGAGCAAGAGTTATGATAATTATATCCCGATTTTTGCGCCTGAAAACCAATTGAAAAAATTGGTAATGCGTATAGTTACGGATTCCAAGACACCCGACGAGCCGAAAAATCCAGATGAATCATCGATATTCAATTTGTACAAACATTTTGCCAGCGCGACTGAAATAGAAGATTTACGGCAACGTTTTGTGCATGGCGGTATGGGCTATGGCACCGCAAAGCAGATTTTGTTTGATGCGATAAATGAAAAATTAAAGAATGCACGTGCAAGATATGAAAATCTGATAAATAATCCCGGTGAAATCGACGCGATATTGGTGTCTGGGGCGAAAAAGGCACGCGCATTGGCAAAACCGGTTTTGAATCGCGTGTCAAATGCGATGTTGGGCAAAGACATTGCATAACAATATGGAAATATATTTATCGCACCGCATCATATTGCGATAGAATCATGTTGTTCACAGAACGGATGACTCTTTCAATTTCACCTCTGTTCACTAAACTGGGGATTACCAGCGTGTCTTTCGTCATATATTTTGGTGGTCGCCATTCGGGCATATCAAGCCCATAATTACCAGAATTTGTACTATGGAAATGGAATTTTTGGCGAATCAAAAATGGATTTTTTTCTTGTTCTGAAAACACCAAACGCCGAAGCATTGCAGGGTGTGCGACACAGAACAAGAGTTTTTCTGGGTACATTATATCTTGGGTATTTTTTATTTTTATGTACACTTCGTAAAAATCATAATCGTTTGACGCCCACATTTCGCCTTGGTTGTTCGAAAAAGCAATTGTGATTTCTGTTTGTACATTGACCATTTCCAGCGCTTCGATAATTTGATACACTTCATATCCATGGGCAATTATATCGGAAGTATTAATCTTTGCATGATAATCCCCGATGATAAGTATTTTTTGAATACGCGCCGGCAAAGAATGTTTAGCGGAAACGTGCATGTGTCGCATACAATTTGGTACATTGGATAAATATCGTTCAATATTGACCGAACCGCCAGTGACAGAATATATGGTTTGAAAATCATAATTTTGTTCCAAATATTCTCTGGCAGGAAATCTGATTTTTTTCAAATTTTTTATTTCATTTAAACCTTCAAACCAGCCATAACGCGCCAAATGCATTGCTTCTTGGAAAGACCATGTCATCGTAGAACGATATTTTTCTCTGTCGGTTTTTTGTGAAGACCGTCGCCAATTTTGTCCTTGCCAGTCGACATAATTTAAAAATTGTTCCAAATCAAAAAATTTCTGTAAACGTGGGTAATCATAATCTCTCGTTTTTACAACACGTGGGGAACAATCTTGTTTAGACCGTATTTGTTCATTGCCTGGGGTATGTTGTTTTTTATTGCCACCGTCACCGCCACCACTGCCAGAACGGGGAACGTAAAAATCCCCGAAATATTCAACAGACCCAAGATGTTCATCAATCCAATTCATAAAATTTATCTGATTTTGCCACGAATTTTGTCTATATCGGTTGATGGCATACCTTTGAAAACAACCATTTGTTCAACGGCTTCACGTGACAGGCCTGTATTTAATAACTGTTCGCCATACACTACCGCACGTGTCCCGACAACATACGGCATACCTAATTTATCCACATTGTCACGAACTCTGTGGACAAAATCTAACCAATCTTTGTTTTGGCACAGTTTGTCTTCCATTTCAGTATCGTAATCTACACGGATTACTGTCAATCTGTCCAGTGTTGCAGCATCTAATGGATTTCGACCTATGTATTTTATGTTTGCGCCCGTACCATAAGTATTCCCAGATGCCGCCAAAATAAATTTAGGGTGTTTTTTTGTGGGATTGTCTTTGGTGTCGCATGGGAAATAAAATTCGTCCTGACTGATTAAAGTATTCATCAAAGTTAAAACATTTGCATTACCTGCGTCTATTTCTTCCAGCGAGACAACACCACCATCTTTGTATGCCCAATATAGCGGTGTTGGAATATAATTGCTGGTGGCGTCAATGTGACCGATGAGATTATAGTTTTCAGTCAAAGAATTTACAGGAATCGGATAAAAAGATAAATTCATAGCATCTGCAATTTGAGCCAAAATTGTTGATTTACCACTGCCTGCTGGCCCAACCAGAAACGGCGTAAGACCCGCCAAAATAACGCGATATGTTGTTTCAAAACAAATATGTTGGCTTTCAAAATCAACATCTGTTTTTAAGTCCAAAGCTTTGCGAACCGTAGCGTTTTCGATTGTAACCAATCGGTTCTTTGCAACATCAAGCGATTTTTCCAGAACATCAAACTGCGTATCGATTTTCCCCTTTTTATTTTTTGCAGAATTGACCCATCCCAGCAAATTGTCCAATGTCCCGTCTTGATACAGTTTATAAAAAGCAGAAAGTTGATCAAAAAATTTCATAGTTTTTTCCTTGATATAATTTACGCGATATAATAACACGCAAAACGAGATTGTCAATTGTTTTTGGCGCGAAACGTGGGTGCGGAGGGCTGTGTTTTCGCAAATAAAAAACACCGGCAAAACGCCAGTGTTTTTTTACTATATCGTTCGGTCTTAAAATCTGTATCCCGCACCGATAGATAAATCAAAGCCAGACATTTTCAAATCCATATCAGACATAGATGCGCCCATATATTTCTTTACATCCATTTTTGTCGAGAATTTATATCCAGCGCTCGCAAACAGATATACATTGTCATTCATATATTGTTTGCAACCTAAATTGGCGCCAAATGTTGCGCCGGACGCTTTAACTGTTTCGTCGTCGTCCATATTGATATAGCCGGCGTTCAATGACACAAAAGGCTTGAAATTAGAGCCACGTGTTAAATAAAAATTGAAAGCAGCATCAATTTCAGTCGTTTTCATTGTTGTTGTGTCGGGGCCTTCTTTTATTTTTACTCTGTTAAATACAGGCGTGACATATACCGCCATAATATCACCGAATTCAACACCCAGGCCAAAACTGCCAACGTTGTCATCGTTAAAAGAAAAAGAGTCGTTTTTTATTATTGTGTCGCCTTGATATTTTATTTTCATGTTTGTATTACCCACTAAACTGAAATCATAACCGATGAAAGGTCTGATGTGGGAATCTGCAAAAGCGCCCATTGGCAAAGCTATCAATACAGGTAAAACGTATGTTAATTTCATGTTTTTTTCTCCTTTGTTGTGCATGTACACGATAAGATTATATTGAAATCGGTCTAATTTTGCAATCATAAAAAACAGCAGCGATATTTTGTTTTCTTGAACAAGAAAGAATTTGCGTCAAATATGGTATTATGTGAATATAGTGGATATATTTGATGAACAAAAAGACGGGGACTCAGGGTATTTGGGTTTGTGCGTATACCCCCCCCCCCCCTCCCGGGTCGAACAAAAGGTGTTTCAGATTCACTTAGTTTGGCTAGAAATATTCGGGGTCAGTCGCATGATGCCTAGACAGGAATCGTGCCACTTCCGCCAGTCCCCTCGACATAAACACTTAAAACCGACATATGGATTAACAGTGGCCCCCGGAAAATCGCAAAAATTTTATACACACCTTCGCAATGCCACAGAATATGGAGATTTGAGCGTGTGTAGCTGTGTGTCCACTGTGTAGCAAAATCTCGTCGTGTAGCTTCTGTGTAGCAAAAAAATTGCACTATCGTGTAGCCAGATGTGTCAAAAACATACAAAATACAGAACGTGTAAAACACGATTTACGGAATGTTTTAAGTATTATCTAACCCGTTTGATTTCAATGCCAACAACTTGTTCGCGTTGTAATTCTTCACGTGAAACAAATTTGGTGACAGTATCAATCAATTCATCTAAGTTATCAAATCCAGACCGTTTTATATCCAAATTTTTAAACAAAGATTCAAAATCGGACGCAACGTGCATATTTAATATTTCACAAATGATATATTCAGCAGGATTTTCTGCGTCGTAAAGCAAGAATCTGTCGCCAGCTTTCATTTTTCTGCGTTTTTCATCATATGCGCGTAATTCAATATCTTTTTGGCCAGATTTTATCAATTCGAAATACTTATGCCGAACACTCATAGTGAACTGATACGGAAGATCTGGAATGGGATTATAATTGGTTGTCATTGTTTGTTTTTTTCTCTTTTTTGTTCTGCGTATTTTGCGATTTCGTTCTTTAAACTGGGGTCTGCGGACATATCCGCAAATTCTGACGGGTCTATCCATTTATAATCCGTGTGTTCGTTTGACAACTTCACATCTCCCCCCAAATAGTTTGCCAACAAAGTAATTCCAACAGTTTGTCTTTCTTTGGCTGGTGTCATAAAAGACCACAAAGACCAAGGTCTGAATTCAATTTCAACATCTAAACCTGTTTCTTCAAAAACTTCTCGTTTTATGCCGTCAACGGTTTTTTCACCATATTCAATTTTACCGCCAGGAATATCCCACAATTCTGCGAATACATCTTCTTCACAGCTGCGCTTCAAAACCAAAATTTTTCCATTTTTCTGTATAATTGCTTTCAGTGCAACCTTAAATTCCGCCATTTTTTACTCTCCGGTTATGTTGATATATTGATACTATCATTCAAAAAACGAACCAACGCTACATCACAGCAACATTCAAATCACTATTTGCCGGTCGGTCAAGTGGGATAATTTTTGCCAGTTCTTTATCGCTTATATTACGAGAGGCCAACACCATATCGTAATGCGTTTGAATACGCAGAAAGTATCCTTGGGATAAACCAAAGTAACGAGTAAGGCGCAAATCTATCGCAGCAGAAATACCACGTGTTCCATGCACGATACCATGAATATAGTTTGCCGGGACATCAATCGCACGTGCCAAAGCATTCATGGACAACCCAAACGGTTCCATAAACTCTTCACGCAAAATTGTTCCAACGTGGTCAATATCGATATAATTAGACATTTTGATACCTCTTGCTTATCTTGTTATGTATTATATAATATATAACACATAAAAGTCAAATGCTTTTTTAATGATATTCTACTATTTCAACATTATTTGCTTCGTGGTCAGCCCATATAAAACAAATCCGATATTTATGATTGATACGAATAGACCATTGCCCTTTACGGTCACCAGACAAAGTTTCTAACATATTGGATGGAGGTATACGCAAATCGTCCACCGTTTCAGATGCATCCAGCATAGCCAATTTTTGAAATGCCCGTCGCTGAATATCGGTTGGGAATTTCTTAGACCGTTCACCCCGAAAGATCTTTTCCGTTTCGCGACAATTAAATGACTTTATCATCACATCACCATTATTAAATCATCACTAGCATAGCCATTTATACTGATTTAAGCAAGGTATTTTGTTAACATACGACATATTCGTTACACATATAAACATATTGATTTTTTTGTTGTTTTGTGATATAATGCTCTCGACTTCAAAGGCACATTTTGTGCCGTTTTTTATTGCCTGCAATATCACCCACAAAATTTTGCAATTTTGCGGGGCCCGATGTGCGGGCTTTTTTTATTTAACAAAGGATATAAGATGAACAAAATACCAGAAAATATATTAAACCTTGTGCAAAGCGATGCATATGTAAATTCTAACAATCCAGAACACCAAAATGTTGCAAAGCAAATTCAAAATTATTTTAAAAACAAATATGGCAACAGCACGATTGATGCAACTGGACGCAATATAACGATTAGAAAAGCATGGTGCTGGCATGCCATAATAGACGAAAGAACTTGCGAAGATTGTGCAAGTTTTTCTGATACTATTTATGAAAACGAAGAAGATATCCCAGAACACCCACATCATGACAATTGTCGGTGTTGGATAGAAGAAATTGAATTAGATGATAATAACAGACCTGTTGTTGACACTCGCAAACAAGGTATTATTCATAAAACCATGGCGGAGGAAGGCGGATATGTAGATAATCCAAAACTGATTGATCAACCGACAAATTCAGGTATAACACAACCAACATTGAATAAATATAATGCGGATCATCCAGATTTTAATTTTCCAGATAAAGTGAAAGATTTATCCCCAGAACAAGCCCGGCAAATATATGGTGAAGATTATTATGATGAACGCCGTATTGGTGATATAGAAAACGAACGCATTGCAAATGCAATATTTGATATGGGAGTTATGAGTAATTTCAATAATGTTGGAAAAATTGTTCAAGAAACATTAAACGATTCAATGGG
>Ga0310696_10000223_pt1 | contig 95984 bp, 84 predicted proteins | sample AusTroGonzalo_MG_4_FD_203885 | JGI IMG/M metagenome (GOLD analysis project Ga0310696, IMG submission 203885) | Bovine rumen microbial communities from tropical cattle in Woodstock, Queensland, Australia - Gonzalo_02 (v2) (version 2) | ecosystem: Host-associated > Mammals > Digestive system >...
ATGGTAAAAGTTAAGAACTTAAACAACACTTCAGACAAAGAGCCCAAGGGCTATGACACTTGGCTGGAGTTTTGGGAAGGCAAGACTGGCAAGAAAGCTGATCATTGTGGAGCAACTGACTGTGACGTCAAAGGCAGAAGTAACCTTGTTGGCGCCCATGTCAAGAAAGTTGATGCTGGTGATGACCGTCACTACATAACTCCACTATGCAAAGGTTGCAACAAACGTACCGATGAATTCTACGTTGACACCGAATTAGTTCACGCTGAGTCCCGCTAAACCCACCACCTCGTCGCTATGGTGCAAGCATAGCGACGAGGATTTGGCATCTTGGTATTCATCTGCCAACCATTACTGGGAATAAGATGTCAGAGTCCCCCTCTGATTAATAAAGGACGTTAACATTGTAAAACTGCTATTTTTGAAAAGCTTATGAGAATCAAAAATATTACAGGTTCTTCAAAAGTATCTGCCAAGCCCAAGCACTTCGAATCATGGCTCCAGTTTTGGGAACATTTTGCAGGGCAGACTCTTACACGTAACAAGTATTGGAGATGTCCAGCATGTGGTCAGTTTGTTCTTGGTAGTAATTTCGATGGTTGCCATGTACAGAAGGTGGATTCCACTGATCAGAAGTGGTATATCGCCCCACTCTGCGATGCGTGCAATCATAGGACAGACGAACCTGACGTAAATGTGACATTAGTGTCAGTTGCAGACAATAACATTTAATATTGTCTAGTCATTACTCTTATTACTTTGCCGCCAGATAGCTGATGCCCTAACTGGTGGCTTTGTTATATTCACCATAATGTCAAGAAAGCAACCCAAACCAGGTAACGTCACCAGTACGCATAATCAGCATACCAATCATAAACAGATGCCCACTGATCCCACGTCGCCGGCAAAACACTTAGCCTTACCTTTGTGCCTGAAGTTGAAATAGCTGAAAACCTTATTGGCCGATATCTCCGTCCGATGCAAACTCATCCAAATCCTCTCAATTAAATATATGTGGGCCGATGACCAAAAAACGCGCAATTAAGAACCGTCCCTAATTGCTCACTGCCCCCGCAAAGCAGCATCCAGGCCAGTTCGCAGAACCTCGCCAAAGAACACCACCGAGTCCATAGGAAAGATCAAGAAGTGCCTCAGCAACTCCCGCAGATGTCGCCAGGTAGAAACAAACTTCCGCACCAAGTAAGCCCGCTCAGGCTCCGAATCCCGCTGCTGATTCCGCCCAAAGTTCCCCTTCTCAAGAACATCCGCCAGGATCCGCTCACCCTTCCTGTGCCACCGGGCATCCCCAGAGTACAGCGGCATAGCATCAGAGGGCATCCCCAGCCAATCAACCGCTAAGGCAGCAAAAGCTCGCCACTCGGACATCAGCCCCATAGTACGGAGTCGGCGCTCCAGCAGAGGCACATCAATCTGGCCGGCGAACCGCCAAAGCAGCCTGCACCAGTCGCAGATCTGCCGCAGGCCCAAGCCCTCAAGGAAAAAATGGTGAAGAAAGTGCGTGAACACAAAAATCACGTCCGCATCCGGAGCCGGCAGGTAAACGTCAGTCTCGCCATTATGCCAGCCCCGCACCTCGCCGCGCTGGAAAACGCCCTCCTGCACCTTGTCAATCTCGTTATCAATCCGCTTGGAAAGGCGGCTGTGCAAAGTCCCGTGCAGCTCCACCACCCAACCTTGGAGCGTCATACCCACGTGCTTCATGAATGAGAACTCTGACTCAACCTTCGTGGCCATCGGGAATAGCAGTTTCTTGGCCTTCTCGTAATCGTCAGCATCCAGAAGCAGGTCCACGTCGCCCGACGCTCTCCACAGCGGTCTTTCATAGCACTGCGCAATCCCCTGCCCCTTGACCAGCACCGCATTTATGCCCTCTGCACGCAGCCGATCAATCAACTGGGCCACGAACTCATTCATAGCCGTGTTCCGATGCTCTAACTGCAGCGCATAACCTGCAAAAGCCAGCGCATCAGCCTTAGGCACCTTCAAATCCACAGCGTGCTCAAGCCCCGCAGCCACCAATCCGGCCACAGACTGCCCCTGAGCCAGCTTATAAAGCTTCTTAAAGTCAACCTCAAGAGGCAAAGAAAGCTGAGCCTCATCATTCCAAAGCCCAGCTTTTACCAAAGCCAGCAACGCCTGTTGATTCTTATCCAATCGCATTACAATAGCACGCCAAAATCACTTCCCGTACGCCCCATCCTTAGCCTCAAAGATAGCACTAGGCTCATGCGCCTCAATGCTATGCCAAGCCCCTTTTGGAATCTGAATCCCGAACTGCCCCTCCCTTGGACAAACCCGGAACCGCGCCACTTCCTTAAAGCAACTCTCATCAGCTGCCGTCTCACCATCATGAATAGACCCTCTAGCATCCATATTAGGCGACTCCTCATAGAAGATCCAGTCGATGCACCCCTCCACGCAAATTGCCGTTTCCGATGTTTTTAAGTGCCGATGCACAGCCACTTTCGTACCCGGCTGAAGCACATTAAGCATCCGCTGGCTCCCATCCTCAGACGTTGTCCTCAGATCATAGTTCTGCCGTAAACGTACGTTATCCTCCGCCTTCTCATGCAAGGCCGATAACAACCCACCGTTCAACAACTCAATCTCCATCCTTTCTACCGATATACTATTGTGATTTAGAATTTAGGACCACTATTATATGATCTTATATAATTCCATATGCTCGTGCAATCATGTTCGCCTGAAGGTATAATCCTCTATTCATCAATTCACGAACAAGAATATTAATTGGAGGCCAATTGCACATATAAGGATTATTATCTGGACCGGTATACAATCCTCCACTAGGGCCAGTATACAAGCCACCACCAGGACCAGTATACAATCCACCGCCAGGACCGGTATACAAGCCACCACCGGGACCAGTATACAGTCCACCACCAGGACCAGTATATAATCCCCCTCCTGGGCCAGTGTACAAGCCACCACCAGGACCAGAATACAGTCCACCACCAGGACCAGTATAGGCTCCTCCACCTGGACCAGTGTAGAGGCCTCCGCCTGGACCAGTATACAGTCCTCCACCTGGTCCGGTATACCTATTTCTTACCCACATATTTCGGTTTTTTGTTTTAAAGAGACTAATCAGTTTTTAATTGCAATCACAACCGCCTCAAAGCCACCTCAAACGCCTCTGCATAATTGCATCCAGCCTGGCACCCACGATAAGCCGCAAACCCCTCAATAGCCTCCGCACTCCGAGGATGAGGATAAGGCCGCATAACGCCCCTATACATAGACAAAGCCTTAACCTTAGCATCGACGCCCTCCTTACCTACCTCCACCCAAGTATTAGGCTGGAAACGGTTCATAGCAGTATTCAGTGCCCACTCTGTGCAACTTGGCACCTCCATATACCAGAACTCCTGGATAGGCTTCACCTCCGGACGACGCTGAAACAGCCTAATAGCCTCCTGGCAAGCCATAGAAGTCTGCAGATGATCGTTGTTGGTATCGGCAGGATGATGTGTAATCACAATATCAGGCTGAGCTTCCTGAATAGCTTTCTCAATGAACTGAACCAACTGCAGATGCGGCACAGTGTTCATCTCAATATTCGGAAAACTCCCCTCATACTTACGGCCTATGCCTAAGAACTGTGCCGATGCATTCAAGTCATCATCCAGTTCCTTATCCTCAGGCCTAAAAGCACGAGCCTTAGCCTCAGTGGACATAATACAAACATCCACCGAGTCACCATTACGTGTCCACTTAAAAATGGAAGCCCCACAACCCAGCACCTCATCATCCGGGTGCGCAACAACAATCAAGTATTTCATATCTAATAATATTTATTCCTTAGTTCTAAACGGCCACAAAGCCTTAAACACCAAGTAGCTCTTATTACTCTTCCCAAACACCACACGAACCAATCCATACCCCAAAACCACAATCCACCGAGGCAACCAGATAACATGCTTAGCACGGCCCTCAGCCTTCTCTGCCCGAATCAATTCATTAATATTAAGCAATTCAGAATCCTTAATAACATGAATAGTATTATCCACCTCCTTGTCCACCCAGTCAACCATAGCGGCGACGGCTCCAGTGATATTCAGGACCTCAAACTGACCGCCCTTGCCAATCTTGTATGCCCAGTTAGGATACTTCAAATAATAGCGTTTCTCAATGTCGCGCTTAATATCAGCCGTATATACAGGTGAGAACCGATAGATGTTCCAAACCTTGCAAATCTCCTTCAGCCGACCTTCAGCCATAGCCTTGCTCTTGCCGTAATTGGAGATAGGGTTCAGTTCCGTGTCAGGTGTGATAACACCCTTCACCATACCGATAGCATCAACAGTGCTGATAAACAGCACAGGCACAGAATGTTTAGCACAAGCCTCAAACAGATTCTCAGCACAATCCACATTCACCTTCTTAAATGCCTCCCAAGAGACATCAGCTACGCCTGCAGTGTGAGCCAATGCAGCCAGATGAATAACACGATCTATTTTCTTATCATCAAACAACTGCATTATAGCCGCTTTTGATGACAAGTCCAAAATCACTTGGTTCAAGCGTGGTAATCTAACATCAGCCACTCTACGGTCTACACCTGTCACCAAATGGCCATTCTCAATCAGGCCCTTAACAACATATCCACCAATCATTCCGGCCGAACCGGTCACAAGTATATTCATCTATCCATCGTTTTATTAGCATCCTCAACCAATTCATTGAGAATCCACGTACATTCTTTCCCACACAGCGAATACAAAATGCAAATCACCGTATAGATAATTATCTTCAAGTCATACCAAAGACCAGCCTTCTGCACATAAGTATATTCCAGTTCCCTACGCGTAGGATACACCTTCTCCATGTACTCCTTCTCGTCCGTAATCTGGTCACCGTAAATATAGTCAAACAGCGCAGCCGGACCACTCAACCCCACAGGGACCTTTGCCGCCTCATTCCATTTCCCATAACGGAACATTTCGAACTGATCCTCTGCCACCGGACGTGGGCCGATAATCGACATCGTGCCATTCAGAATGTTAATCAATTGAGGCAACTCATCAATCTTAGCCTTCCGTATAAAATGACCTAACGGGAATATCCTGTCTTCATCAGGCCTCAGACTGGCTTCAGCTCCTTTTTTAGGAGACTTGAGAACCTTCATTGAGCGGAACTTGTACATCTTAAACGGATTATTTCCCTTTCCTATACGATTTGCCTTATAGAAAATAGGTCCCCAGTCCGATATCATTATTCCTATTGTTGTCAGCAAAAATACCGGCGAAAAGACAAGTAATGCTATTAACGCACAGATAAAGTCAAAACAACGTTTGATAATTGAATACATAGATATGAAGATTCATATTATTAGTGCCCTACGCCAGTATCACCTATCGCAGGGCTATGCTTAGGTATTATGCTTTAGGGGTATAGTTTCCAGTATACAAATAGTCACGAAGTTGCTCCTTGGTCATGTGGCCGATACCCAGATAATCCAGGTTGTACTTGGTCTCCTTATAGAAGCTCTTCTCGTGGAATGCACCACCTATTGTGATCATGGCGTCAATGATTGGTGTAGGCACACCAAACTTAACACCCAGATCATGATAAATCTTACAACCTACAGGAATATCCTCGGTGATGTAACGGTGGTTAATGTTGTTCGGGCCGGTGTTACCCTCATCGCAAGGCTTGTCAAGCGGGAATACCACATTATCCTTACCATTCTCATCCAAACCCATATACTCCTGAGTCAAGATGCTACGACGACTGAAGAACATCTCATAATCCCATTTAGGATAGTCAATACCTATCTCCTTGGCAATAGCAACCTGCTCCTGATAGAACTGATACTGCACACGGCAGATACTCGGGCAAAGGCCGTGAGAATACATAGAGTAGCTCTCAGGCTCGTTGCCATAAACCAGCGACCAGTTCTCCATACTGGAAACACCCAGCAATGAAGCGGGAACGTGAATCACAGGATTAATGTTGGAAAAGCCAATATCAATCATGGTGTCACCACGGTCAGGACCATTGCCGGTGTAAACGCTATCCATGCAAGGTAGATACTTGCCACTCTCAATGAAGTCATCCATGTCTCTCATGGGCAAGCAGGCACCACGAAGTGAAATAGCACGGTATTTAATACCCACGTGATTGGTCCAAAAACCCTGGATCTTCTCCACGCGAGTTCCGTAAGGAGCGCTACCCCAACCACCAATGATAACATCCTTGGTGCAACCGGCCTCTCGCATAAACTTACGGAGCAAGAAACTGGCATAGTTGTCAGGATAAGTGTGGATAACCATACCATCCTCCAACAGCGGGACCAGTTTTCTCAGATAGTCCTCATGAGCCAGGGCGGGAATGGACATCAAGATAAACTTGGCACCCTTCACTGCCTCAGCCATGTTGTTAGTGTACATATCCAAATGGGCACGGCCACTACGTTCAAAACCGTAAAGGTTACGTTGTATACCATCCATCTGAATTCCAGTGCGATCCATATACGCGATTGATTTCGGACTGCGGCTATAAAGCCTTACTTCTCTCTCCGGCTGACCAAGCTTACAATCAGCTGCCAGCGTCATACCTACTGCACCTGCACCTAATACGGCAATGGGGCAATCCTTCAAATAACTGAAATCTCTTGCCATAAAAAAGTATCAATTAATATTGTTAATAATAAAATCAAGTACCTTTCTTTTCAGCCATTTTCTTTCTGTAGTCCTTTATTCCTTCAAAAAGGAACGCGAACCATGGCAAAGGGTCATCCCAATAGAACATCTGTTCCTTTACTGGTTTATAACCCAACTTCCACGACATTCTGCGGAACCTATCCTTTGAATTAAGGAACCACAATGCATCGGTTTGCCCAATTCTGGAAGCCGTTTTGGGTTTAGTTACCTCCATGGGTGTCACTTCCATACCAAAAGCATCTTCAAGTATCTGTTGTGCATGGTTAACACCTGCATAAAAGCCCAATGCAATGCCGTGAACTGGACGAGGATTAATCTCTATCACTCTACCTACATTATCACGACAATCCAACATCAGATCAACGCCCATTTCACCTTGCAGCCCCATCAGCTTCACCAATTTGTCACAGTATTCTGTGATATCTGGCCTTACAAGAATACCGTTTAGCGTACTTGTGCCACCTACCTCCGGATAGATGTGCTCACAGATATACAGATAGGAGCTCTTGATTTCTCCGTTGCGATCTATCATCACGTTACCACCCATCAAACGGCTACCTTCTGGGATATACTCTTGAACTACATAGCCCCTTAAGTCAATTTGCTTCTCTTTCACATATTCGCGCATCTCATCTGCTGAATTGAACAGATGGAATCCTCTTGCGCCATACATGCTATGCGGCTTGATTATTACAGGAAACTGAATACGCCCATCTATGTCATCAATGCTTTCAATACCAAAGAAAGTCTGAGGGCAAGGTATGCCGTTTTCCATGCAAACACGCATCACTTCCTCCTTGTTGTTCACACGGTCGAAGACTTCTTTATCCATAGCATAAATGATGGCATACTTAGAGAGCTCTTCCTTATTATGCGATAGTATACGAGCAGAGAACTCAAAGGGGGCAAACACCATGTTAAACTTACCCTTCTTTACCAACTCAATTATATACTTCTCTGACTCTTCTGTCTTATGCAAATCGCACAGTCCAAGTATCTTGTGGTCTGCATATCGAGACCAGTAAGCACAGTCCCACTTCGAGCCACACAGAACACTAACCTCACATCCCAGTTTCTTAAAACCGCGGATGAAGGGCAACGACTGCTTAGTGTAACCTTCCAACACTAGCACATGCTTGCCAGAAAACATTTTGTAATTTTTACTCATAGTACTTCCTTCCAACCAATCTTCTCCATTTGATAATGAAAAAATATTTTATCAAATACAATGTATGTTGTAAATACCATTTAAACTCATTCCACCAAGACGACTCAGGCCTTTTAAACAAGATGCCAGCCAGTCCTAACTTCTGCAAAATACCATCAGGCTGTTTCAATATACCAAGGATACTTCTGAAGGCAGCTCCCACACCAACCATAACAATTCCTTCATTAAGATATGGAACAATCATAGAGTTCAGAATATCCTGCTTAGGGGCTCGCAGTGCAGTCCAAACAACAGTTGCCCCACTATCATTTATCATCTTAGCAAGTTCCTCTATATCGTATTCTTCCAAAGGTTTGAATGGGGGTGAATAACTACCTACCACATTCGCACCATACTCCTCTGTTGCTTTATTTGTCAGTGCAGCCAAAACCTCATCAGTATCACCCAAGAAGAAATGTTTTAGCTCTTGGTCTTTGTCTTTCAACACACGAGGGAAAATATGTGGACCGCAGGCCCTCTGTACGCTCTTTAGCCCCCACCAATGCCCGCACCATACCAAAGGAGTTCCATCTGGTGTATTCATCAACGAGTTCTCCATCACCTCAAAGTATCGGTTGTCTTTATTTGCAATAGGAACTGTTCTCAGAGTAGACACACAGACATATCCTTTTTTCTTTTCATGGATAAATCTCTTGATGCTCTCAATAGCTTTATCCTCATCAGTTACTGATATACGAGTTCTCCCTATTTTAAAGAAATCATGCCCGTTTATATATATGTCTTTACTCATTCTTATACCTATTTAGTATATGATACATTGATTCAAGGATAACGAGCGAGAAACAGTCGGTCATCGTTGGTTGTACAAAGACATCAGCATTGTTAATAGTAACTCGTTTTTCCCTATACTTTTTGCTATGATACATTACAATGCTAAATTCCCCCCCTAAATATGACAGATAGTATTCATTATATTGAAAAGATTCTTTTCAAATTGCTCTTCTGTGAACTTTTCTTTTAGTTTTAAATAACCATCCTTGCCCATTCTCTCACGTAGTTCTTTGCTGTCAAGGAGTCTTCCTATACACTGAGCTAAAGATTCGGGATTTTTACTCTCTGAGATAAAGCCATTTTCACCATCTTTAATAACATCAGGAATACCACCTTCATTAGTTGAAACCACGGGTTTCATATGCGCCATCGCTTCAAGATTCACCAGACCAAATGTCTCGTTGTATGTAGGAAGAACGAACACATCTGATCTTTCAAATGCTTCTTCTTTCTCATCGCCGTATTTTCTTCCATGATATATAGCTATTTCATTCAGTTCTCTTATCTCAACTTCCTCTTTGAAGCGTTTCGAATCAATTTCTTTTGTTTCACCTCCAACAAAATCACATATAAACTGGTATCCTTTATCCTTCAGAATTTTCAACGCATCTAATAACACCAATACGCCCTTACTTTCAATTAGGTTACTTAAAAATAACACCCGGGGTATTCGGTTATTATCCTCTGTGCAGACTATGCGAGATTGTGCTCTTGATGAGCCCTTGAACTCTCGAACCTTTATACCATTAGGACATATAAAAACATCCTCCTTCTTTACTACCTTCTCAATATCTGGATAAAGATACCATGACAGCAAAATCACCTTCGCATTCTTATAGCAAAGCGGCAACAACCATTTATATGGCCATCTTCCCACATCACCTGACATCCCTTTATTATGCTGATGAATGACTATCTTATTTCGGAATAGTTTACACATCAGAACAAAAGGGGAATCTTTCAGAAAACCACTTCCATGACATGTAATTGCAAGATAGCAAAGATCATAATTCTTAGTTAATAGAAGCCTAAACTCTTTAAACAGGGCAAAGAATAACCGAAATATCTTGATGGGATTATTCTTTCCGATCTCTTCCATAGATCTCGAAGTGCCTAGGTTAACCCAGTCGCAATCAAAAGCTTCGTTAATAACTATACTATCTTTTATTTGCTGACTCACGACAGCACTACCATGAACAGGTGGCGGTAGCGATCCAACAAAGAGTATCCTAGATTTACGCCCCATTTCGCAAATAAGAATAACATTAAATACTATACATTTTTTCCACAAACTTATTCATGACAGTCTTATATGAAACTGGCATGAGGTTTTTGCGGGGACAATTGAGTTTAGGAATTTTCGAACTATGCATTTGCCTGTCTATAGCCTCAGACATACCCTTCACATCCATAGGGTTAATAATTTCTCCATTAGTAATACTCACAAGACATGAAGAGCCCGCTCGTTCAGATACAACCACTCTGCATCCTGCAATCAGTGCTTCGTTAGTAACAGCACCAAATGGCTCCTTATAACTCGCTAAAATAAAAACACTTGCAAGATTATACCACGCATACAATTCATCACCATCAAAGCGTCCGACAATTTGAATATCCTTTTCTATTCGCTTTGCATGTTCTTTCAAAGCCTCTTTCTCTGGACCGTCGCCAACTATCACCAATGTAGCATCGGATGTTGTTTGAGCAAAAGCGTCTATCACACGATGAAGGTTTTTCAAGTCTACCAAACGACTGACAGATAATAAAACTTTCTTTCCCTCTAAACCATATTGTTCCACATATTCACTACTTTTTGGAAAAAGACGAACATATCTTGCCTTTGCATTATCTTCATTTACTATGATAGGGAAATAAATACCTTTCTTATATCTCTCCTGATACCACTTTTCCACTTGTGGTGAGACAACTACAACTTCATCAACACATCCAGACATAAGAGAACGAGCCACCCTATGCTGCCAAGTAAAGTCATTTCCGTTGTCCACCATATCAAAACTATCGTCAGTAGCAACAACAACTTTATATTTCTTTTTTATAACTCCTCTCTCAAGTAAAGAAAGAAGTGTAATAGCCCCATACTCACAAGTCAAAATCACATCTGGCTTAAAAAATCTAATCTGCTTAATAATAGCCTTCCATAACTTCACTTTTGAGCCACCTTCAGGTAAATACACAGGCTTAAACTTAAACTGGTCATATATCTTTTGGTAGTCAAAACTCTGATCTTTCAGATTCCAGTATTGTAGACATACCATTGTATCGAACGCCTCGTTTAAATCATTAAAAAAGTCAATCCTATAGGGCGCTATCGTGGGGTGAAAAATAAGAAGTCTCTTTTTCTCCATAACAGTTATTCTTCTATAATAATTCTTTGTGGTGTCCAATCAACACCTGTTTTTAGGACCTTTCCGTGACCGATGCCGCCTATAATACTGTGACTTGGGTACTCACCAGCAGATAAGATGGCCCCGGTACCGATGATGCTGTTATCTCCGACTCTTACTCCTTTTAAAATTTTCACATCGTTGCCAATCCATACATGGTCGCCAATCTCTATATCCTGTGACGGATTGATGCGTTTGCCTGTTAATTGATCGAGGATACTGTGTGAATCGCCCGTCCTGAATTGTATCTCAGATGAGAACAAGCAATCTTCTCCAATAACGACCTTTTTCCCTTCAATTACCGCGATGTTAGTTGCCCCACTGATGGTAACATGCCGTTTCAGTACAATCTCACCTCCATCGTCTTCTATATACAAGGATGCATTTACTAAATTTGCCCCCCCCATCACCAAAATATGGTTGTTCGATCCATTAATTGTAATCATAGTGTTAGTAAGTCGTGTTAAACCTGGCTGTATCTCTACAATGTTATTATGACCGCCAATTACGAACCTACAACCTTTGGCAAAGACATTACTGATGTGGAAGGTATTCCCCTTCGCAACCTTGTACCGATTTCGGCCTAAAATGCGATAGATTCTTGACAATATGCCTTCATATTTCATTATCAGTTCTTTCTTATTCATTGTAAAACAATTATATAGTCTTCTAAAACACAATTTATCAAACTTCATTTCCTGTGTTTTGCCACCTGACGTGATTCAAACTAGATTCTATACATAAACACGACTTTTCCCAGGTTCATCGCTTTCTCAAAATGGGTGTATCCGTCAACTGCATTATCCGTGTTGGTGACAATTATAATGTTGATAAACATTTCCGAGTATTGGTCTATTATTCTACGGGTATTGCTTTGCGTCCTTGGGAAAATGGCTCCTGAATCCTATTATATGGTTTATTCTTAATTGCCCTATAACCTCCGTAGTTGATGAAAGGAAGCATCAGATACAGCGGGTAGTTCATAAACTGTTCACCTTGTAACGACAAGATTACGAAGGTCAAGATAAACGTCCACTGTCTTAAGGTCTGGTTTTTATAGAAGGAATACAGGTAAAAAAGCATAAAAGGAACACCCAATGTACCGATAATACCCGTAAAACCATTACCGAACCCCAAAAGAGTCTCTTCATCATAAAACTGTAGGTGGTATGCATAGCGTGTTTCAAGAGCAAACCCATTGCCAAATAGAGGATGCAGCGTGATATAATACCAGTCGATAATAATGGAACCGAAACGAGAGTGCTCGTTTGAGTCAAAAGTCAATACTGAAGCGTTCTCAAACTGACTTGTGATTTTCTCACCCAGGAAATCAAGTCTGGTAAAAGCCATTAATGCCAAGACCATAGTCGCAACAAGAAAGAATAGCTTCACCGCTCCGTTGGCTCTGGAGTCTAATATATAGAATGCCACGATAAGTGCCAATATGATGTAACCTGTGGTACTGAAGGTGGTCAGCAGAGCTATCAACAGAATAATCACCTTTCTCTTATGTTTGACTATCAGTTCTTTTAGGTTGTTAATAAACAAGACAAATGCGATATTAATATAACCGGCAAAGGCACCTGGCTCCCAGAACATACCTGCATTTCTCAATTGGTAATTGTCATAATCACCTCGCATACTGATTGAGTATATACCTATAGAACCTCGCCCCCCTTCAGGCAGTAGATTTGGAATGCTGAAACCTAAAGCCTGTAAGGAGAAAAAAAACAGACTGATTACGCATATCACAGTCATCACTGACAAATACGCATCCTTGAACCTGGCCCCCAATACGGTAGCTATACAGAAGCCGCACGTCAACTTTGCCATGTAATTAAGACACGCCAGATAACTGATATACTTCAACGTTATCAACTGCCCCGCGAAGATAATGAACAACAATCCCAGCCATCTATACAAAGTTTTCTTGTCGGAAGGTGTAAAGTGCGGTTTGTAGAGAATAAATATCAGAACCAATAAAACAATGTAGATATACCGGTCAAGGTAATGTCCTATAAAAGGATTACCGCATGAGAAAAGCAGCAACCATACTAACGAAAGGTCGCCCTTGTTAACTGGCTTTTCAGTTTTCGGCATATTGACAGCTGCTATGCTTCTTTCCATAATTCATACTCATTCTGATATTGTTTATAAATAACATGTCATTCTTTTATAGGAAAAGATTAATACACCAATTCCCAATAGAATAATTATCAATCGTATCTGTATAAACAAAATCCTTGTTAATGAAATCATTAATATCTGATGGGATGTCCTCTTTTATAACTAATATGTTATTTGAATTATATATAGGTTCGTTAAATAAGTTATCATTTGATGTGATTAATTTTTTACCAGCACCCATACTCTCAATGGTTCGCATAGAGAGACCACTTTGCTGTTGTTTGCTAAAATCAAGGATACATTTACTTTTACTATATAGTGAGGCTATTTCCGCTTGTGTCTTCTTTCTAAACCCAATAAAGGCCATATCATATCCTTTTAGCCATAAAAGTAAATAAATGCCTATCGTAGCCCTAAAGTAAACATATATCCGCTTGTGGTCAATATTATTTAAAGCCATAAAACTCTTAATCTTCTGATATCTCTCGTCACTAAAACTAGCCACTAGCAATAAATCATATATTATAGTTGTATCATTCTTTCTAATCTCAGCATACTCATCTGTAAAAAAAAGAGGCAGGTAATCTATTCCTTCATTCGACCTTGAGTCTTCTATATCAAAAGAGAATACCTTATCAAAAAACTTAAGATAAGGTCGATAATCAATAAACTTTAACGAGTCCCAATAATAAAGAATAAACTTAGCATCTGGCTGCAACTGTCGCAAAGTTTGATAGAAGGGCTTTGTTTGATGTATCTCTAATACCAATACATAATCATATTTGTTTGATTTACATGAGTCGAAAATCCGATTAGCAAGCTTTTTCATATACCATTGCCCTAGCCTCAACCGCATCAATATAGTATAAAGCAAAGTATATTTTACTTGCTCAAACATATCTACACTAGCTTCTAGCTCTTCCAATTTGTTCTTTATCTCAACTTGGTAATTATAAAAGTTGAAACAGACAAACAGAATCTTTTTCCCCTTAATCTTATTTACCATAAGTCAACCTATTATACCACTACCCACTCTTTCTTTTCAGGATTATATTGCTTAATCACTTTCGCGGGGGCACCTACAGCGACAGAATAATCAGGAATATCCCTAGTAACTACGCTATTGGCTCCTACAACACAATGCTTACCCACATTGGCGCAAATGACACATACGTTCTCTCCAAGCCAAGACCCTTCGCCAATAACCACATTCCCCTTATGTTTTACTGGCTGTTTCCATACAGGGACATCTATACAGTCAAAACTATGATAATTATCTGAAATATAAACTTTGTCAGCTGTTAAAACATCATCTTCAATTACCACTGAGTCTGTAGCATAGATATGATTATAATTTCCGATACGACAACCATTACCTATTGACAACACAGGATTGGGATTGTTAGTTTCATGGCCGGCGGCAAGCCAGCACTTATATCCTAATACAACATCATTTCCTATGCTAATATACCTTATTCCTGTAATATGCAGAGGGGAGGCAATGACAACGCCCTTGCCTGCGTTTTTAAATGATGGGACATAAAGGAGTCTCGTAATAAGCAGTCTCCATTGTTTACGAAAAAAAAATAACGCCCTTAATATGATTCTCATGTTGTTTTATATTTATACAATCGTTTCTTAATGATCAAATACACTACTACATACGCTAAAAAAATAAATAATCCAGAAATAGTACGCAAAAGAGCGATATTTTGAAGTGTAAAAGAGCCTGCATAGATATATATTACGATAATAGCAATGTTTAATGACAAGTTCAAGCAGTTAACGACTAGCATGGGTTTAAGGATAACCGACGAGTTCAGAATTAATCCAATAGGCTCACTCATGGATTGTACTACTAAACCGGGCATTATGATATAAACCAATCCAACACCGAGTATATGTTTGGGAAAAACAAGAGAAACAACAGGCTGTAAAAAAAAGATTGTAGCCAACACTATCAACAGGCCATATCCAATCAATACAGCATAATACCACTTTATATACTTTTTAAACTCCTCATAACGTTTTCCCTCATATGATTTTATCGCTTTAGGGAAAAAAATGCCGTTTAGCGAAGATGGGACAAGTTGATATAATGACACGTAAAGAAAAACTAAATAAAAACTACCCAATGCCTCGACTCCAAGAACATCTGTAATTGACCATCTTTCAATTTGAGTATATAGCGCTGTGAATATGCCTCCGAGAAATGGGATGAATCCAAAACTTAAAATATACTTGATGTAATCTAGTTCTATAGTAAACTTGGTCGGACGCAACTCTATGTTATCTATTAAACAAAGCAAAACAAATAAAAGAGGCTGGATTGTAATAACTATGATACCTCCCCAAAAACCAGTAAAATATGCAACCGGCAAAGCCAGCGTAGAGGCACCATATGATAATATATTAAGTTTGTTGACCTCAGAGAGTCTTTGCTCGCCAATCAATACATTTTGCAACCAGTTATTAACAAGTGTAAATATTCCAAAATATACACCTATAACTAAAAGCAGGAAACTCAAATCCTCTATCCATTTATAATAATTGGCCAAAAGACAAAAAAACGACCCCGGTATACCTAATAATGCTATATAAGAGAATAAAGTATTATTGGCTTTTTCTAACTGTTCCTTTTTTCCTAGAGAAATAATACGGTATCCGCCATTAAATAGTCCAAATTGGAGCAAACCAACAAACATAATAATAGTTTGGACCAGTGATATTATACCTAATTCCCTAAGATCGAGTACATGCATGAATATGAAAGATCTTAGGAATGAAAAGGCGCTAACACAAATATTTATTATAATATAGAAGTAATTAGCCTTATTAATATTTCGTGGGAAATAACCGATACTAATCATTATTATTGCTTCCTAAAAAGATTACTCAATCTTTACTTACTCAACAAACAAATAGATGACATTCTCAAGTTCATCACAGCAACATATCCTTATAATTGCTTTTTCAGGAAAAAAACATACCCCTTCATATCTTCTGCTAAAGTCTTTGCATTCTTCTCATAATCGAAGCCATCAAGATATGCTCCACCAGTATAACAATCCATATAACCAGGATGACAAGACTCCAAATACGCCATTACATAAGCATCTAACTCCTCCTCGTTAATAACACATTCGGCCGTACTTTTATAAACGATGTCACGCAAATCCCTTATATTATCTACTTTATACACATTGGATAGGAAAGAATACTGATTATTCCCAAAACTATAAACAGGTTTACCTAGCATATACGCTTCAAAGCCAGCAGAACCATTAATCGTTACAACCCCTTGGGATTGTCTAATAACCTCTTTACCAGGAAGCCACTGGTTTAATAGACGAATATTAGGTACTCTTTGTAAACGCTCATAGTCAATTGGTTCTCTGTATGCATACTCGTGAGGGTGATCTTTTACATATAGATAATAACCCGCAGGCAGACTTGCTGCAATATTTTCAATTAGTTTAGTTTGGTTTCTATACAATCCATCTCCTAAATATAAAACAACTGCTTCTGGCTCCAGATGAATTGGGTAAAACAAGAACTTCTCATCATGTCTATAATCTGATTCAAATCTAATATGCTTTCTTTTATATCCAAAAGCGTTCTTCAACTTCAGCCATGAAACGTTATTATGTACTATCCAATAGTTGATAGGATCATACACTCTATCAAATTTCTTATTCATAATCAAGCAATTAATAGATCTTTTGATAGACATTAGAAGCAATTTTGAATAAGATTGTTTCCTATTCAATATGTTTCCCAGAAATACCTTATTATCTTCTCTAAACTTATCAATGAATATTTTGGTCCTTTCTTTATCAATTAATTCAGGATTCTTCAGATACTTTTTAAAGTTGTATTTCAGTTCTGCAAAATCATAATCGTCATTATTCGCATTCAAATAGGAATACTCGTATTTATCAGATAGAGATGCTATTTGATAAGAATAAACCCCTCCTTGTTTTTTACATAGAATTGAACAAATATGATTGAAGAATAGTGAACATGGTTCGTGAGCGACTAAATCAACATGTCCTTTGGCAAATATTGAATTCCAAATATTATAATAGGAAACAGCAGATCTTAATGCTTCTTCATAGCTTAGCACAGTAAAACTGCGGTCACTTTGGATTGATGCATTTAAATTAAAACGCCCCTTTGATTGCTCTATTAAATCGTTATCAATACTATCCAGCACCTCCTGAGACACATCACATGAATCATACTCTTTCTTAAACAATTCCATCAGTACATAGTCTGCTTTCAAGCCGTACGACTTAAGGATTTCAACATCGTTTTCATTATAAGCAACATGAGTCACATTCACATCCTGCAAATACTTTGACATCCTTGCATACAAATGTGTTAGAGGCGCTCTATCAAGGAACAATATTGATTTCATTTCCATATCTAATTATATTAAATGCTTTACTAACTCATTGGCCTTCTGGTACTCCTGTGGATTACCAATATCTATCCATGTCCCATTAAGAGGGAAACGGATAACCTTTTTATTCTCCGCAATCAGTTTTTCAATAAGATCTGTAGCATTAAAGAATGCGTCAATAGGAATCGCATCCAGTGCACTTCGTTTAATAAGATATATACCAGCATTTGCGTAGTAATTATATGTGGGCTTTTCTATCAGGCCCTGTATATCGCGACCATCCAAATCAAAAATCCCGTATGGTACAGATACCGTGTAAGGAACAGCCGCTACAGACATTTCTGCATTATGTTCTACAAAATGCAAATAAAAGTCTTCATAATTGATATTTGTAAAGAGATCGCTGTTCATCACCAATATCGTGTCGTTGTAGAACTCCGGAACAAAACGGATACTTCCAATTGTTCCTAGGAATTTAGGCTCACGGACAGTCTGTACTTGAATACCATTATGCGGTTGAGCGTAATGCTCTTCTAACTGCTCCTTCAGATAATTAACGGTAACAGATATATGTTGTACTCCGTATGAAATAAGACGGTCAATATTATGATCAATAATAGCTTTACCACCAACTGGGAGTAATGGTTTTGGGGTCTTTTCCGTTAAGGGGCGTAGCCGTTCCCCCTTTCCCCCTGCCATAAGAACGGCATCTATTGGCAATTGAGTCTTATACTGTTCCAGATTAATTATGTCAACTATTTGATCATGTTCATCTAGGATTGGTACAAGTTTCATATGAAGCTCTTTCTGTCGCTTCAATTCTTGAACAAGATTACCTTCCCCTTTGCGAATATAGTTAAAAGAAGTATGAACCACATCTTTTACAAGGCTCTCTACGGTTGCCCCTGAAATAAGGGCTCTTCGAGAGTCTCCGTCAGTAATGGTTCCGACCATTCTTCCTTCTTCATCAATGGCAAAGAGTACCAACGGCCCTTGCTGGAGAGCATTGATTTGTTTCAATGCCTCCAGCAGGGTCTGGTTATGATGGATGATGTATTTTTGCTCTACCATCGCTTATCTTTCAACCTTCTTAAGGACCCATTTATTACAAGCGTCCTTTTCAAAGATATCCTTGTTATACAACTTATCGATAATAGCCCAGAACTCACGTTCTGAATAGCCAAGGAACTGACAGAACTCACGAACACAACGAGGATCCAGGTTTCCATCATGCTCATCAATAAGCTTGAAACCCTCTTCACGTGTTAACATGCCGTAGCGAATCATACGTGAAGCATAGTCGGTTGCAGCTTGGTGGCCAAACTTAGGATATTTCATCCAAGCATGTACAAGATACGCGGGGCTGTCAATCTGATCAAACTGCTCAATATGCTGGGTGCGCTCCCACTCATGAGTCAAGTCATGGAAGCCCCATTTTTTTGCCATTTCGTAGTTCTTGAAGCTATTCCAAGGAGTGAAGTAGCTTATATATATAGGGTCTAGTTTTTCGAGTTCCTCTTTGGTAGGAGGTGCAAAGAAGTTGAGATCCTTCTTGTTTACACCACACTGCTCAATAAGTTCCTCATCGGGAATACCGTTACCCACACCATTAAAGATGATATCACGTGCTGAATAAGTCTCAACGCCATCAGCACCACCATATTCCCAGCCTACATTCTCTCCATAAACAAGAAGAGGGGTGTTGAACTTCACAGCCATATGGAGCGGATAGGTGTAGATATAACGGTCCACGAAATAGGTGGGTTTGCCATACTTCTCGAAAGTATAACGCATTACCTTCTTCTGAGCCTGAATATTAGGATTCATTACAATCAGGTCGCAACCGAATGCCTCAGAAATATTTTTGATATTATGCTTACCCGCCTCGGTCATAGGCATATTATCTCCAGCAGAAACCAGAAGCGGGTTCATGTGCATGACCTCCTTCATAAGGTAGACCTGGAAATGACTATCCTTACCACCAGAAACAGCGATCATACAGTCGTAGCCATTAGGACCATTCATTCCACGGTACTTGTCACAAATAGCCTCAAACTCTTTCCAACGTGCTTCCCAATCAACTTTAGCACGATGTTCATAACTACGACATGCAGAGCAAACGCCCTCTTCATCAAACTTAATACCCGGGCGAGTGTCCGGCATACAGCATTTTTTACAATACTTCATAATTTAAACGAATTAAAGTTTTATATTATTTCCAACTATTTGCTTTTGTAAAAGTCTCTTTGAATGACGCCTCGTTCTCATACAGGTACTTAGCAATCACCTGCATCAGCTCATAATCCTCTTCAGAGTCAATATCCAAGATGCCAGTATCCTTCATGACCACTGCATCGCAATTAGAATTGAAGAACGTTGCATGTTCCTTGTTCCTCAACGCATCGGGGCTGTATGCATAGATTGAGGCATTCATATCATAGAACACAGGCGCCTCCTGGCGGGTAGTGAAGTTAGAAGGAATGGCCTTGCAGAAGAAACCATTCTCTTCCTTCACCATATTGAAATAAGGATTGCGTCTGGATGGAGCAACGGAATAAACCACATCCACATCATTACGTTGTTTCTTTCGCTCAATGGCATTCTTCACATCCTCAACAGTACGCAAAGGAGATGTGATGTCCAAGTCAACCACCATATCAAACTTGCAAGCGAAAGCATCTTCTGCCTTCATCAAGCTATCCATAATGACGGCCACCTTAGGCACTTTATCACCAGCAAGACTCTCTTCACGGTGAATGATGGTTACAGGCACATCCTTTACTCTGCGAACCAATTCCTTAAGAGGCTCGCTATCAGTATTGAGAACAACCTTATTATCATCACCGGCACCATATCTTTCCATATACAGCGCAATGTTGGCCATTGAATACCATACAAGTGGCACATCCAAAAAGTCGCGGGCATTTTTGCCTTTCACGCCCTTAGAACCGGCACGGCCACAAAGTGTAAATAGAATCTTCATACTATTATTCTCCTTTTGCAATTTTCAACACACGGTAAGCATGTTCCGGTGTGCTGTCGTTATCTGTTTTATTGTTTATTATCTCAAAGAAATGCTCTATCTCTTTCACCTGGAAAGCATTCCGTTCACTTTCCAGCTTCACGGTCTTTCCCTCCTTCAGGTAGCTTACTGTTCCACCTATCAAATCACAATGAATCGTATCATCTTCTGTGAAGAGGTCTAGGGTACGGAGGGTTTGTCTGCCAAAGTAATCCAGATGGAGTTCAAACGATGTCTTTTCATTACGTCCAATATAGATAGCAAGATCATCACTGTCAATCTCCAGATTAGAAATCTTACTAATCATCTGTTTGCACTCGGTTGGCATACCGAATAGCCAAGTAAGGTAATCCCATTCGTGAATCAAATCAATGCTCACGCCACCGCCCATATTCTTATGGGCGCTATACGTCTTGCGGTAATCCTGTCCCGGCCTCCAATCAGGCAGATAACTGGAAGAGATGGCTCTTGCAGAATAGACTTGATCCAAATCCACATTATTCTTCACATACTGCAGAACTGCATTATAACGTAAAGGACAAGCCACATAGCACTTGATCCAGTTCAGTTTCTCAAAGATAGCCTCATCAACACAAGTGCTGTCAAAGACTGGCTTCTCAATAAAAAATGATTTTGTGTTTTTACAGAACTGTTCCAGCGTCTCATAGTGCATGGATGTTGGATTGGTCACAAACACCACATCATATTGTCTTTCAGCAGGAATCTCATCAGCATAGAGATATACTTCCTTTACCAAAGGTTGCAGTTCCTCAGGCAAAGAACGCATCTGGCTACGATAGAGGTCAATACTATACGTATCTCCCCTATTGCTCAGAAAAGCTGCCACATTCTTAAGGTGTCGTGTGGCAATGGAGCCAAGTCCTACAAATGCTATATTATAGTTCATGCTTCAATCTCATCAATTACCTTCAGAACAGCTAGGTCCTTTTCAAAGTCCCATGCGGGTTTCTGCTGAGGGTTGGCTATCTGAGCCAGGAAAGAGTTCAACTCCTCTCTGTAAGGGTTCTCCGTAATGAAAGCGGCATAACCCTCAACATGCTCAGATGCATCATCAAAACTGATGGCCTTCACCTCCTTGCTCTCGATGTCATATTCGGTAAGGCTATCTGCTGTGCCGTTCCATGACATCTGGAACTTTTCACCATACACATCAATATGGCGGATTGACTTACGGGTTACCACATCCACTGCCAATACACCTTTATGACCGCCTTCATGTTCCAAGGTGATAAGATAGTTATCATTGTAGTTGATGTTCAGCTCTGTGTTCTTGCTCTTAACTGCAGTAGCCTTCTTAATAGGGCCAAAAGCCGTTACAATCCAAGGCAGGTCAATAGCCATAATCTCACGGCAGCCATTGGTGCGTTTGTCACCAATAAAGTAGTTGTTATAACTCTCCCAAGGATGCCAGTCAGGAAGGTACTGTCCAATATGATAGATGTAGTTCAGCGGGCAGTCTGCTTCGTGAACTTTCTCAATGATGTTCTGGTTCTCTTTGCGGTAAAGGAATGTAGAAGACAGGAAAAGAACAAGACCTTTCTCTTTAGCTGTCTTCATGTTCTCAGCATAGCCATCGGGGACAAGATTAATCTCCGTAAACACGTGCAGATTATTCGTCAAACACTCCTTGATAATAGCAGCATGGGAAAGTGGAGAGGTACTGATGACAGCAGCCTCCGGGTGTACATTCTCCACAGCCTCAGCTATAGATGAAAAGCTATCTATACCAAACTTCTCTTTTACCTCTTGGCAACGAGTCTCCTGGCTATCAATACCAAACAACTGTACGTCCTTATGTTCGCTCAGCAAACGGATTCGACGTTTACCCATGGAACCGAGACCTATAACTATGATTTTCATAAATCGTAAAAATGCTTCTGAACTATATTCTCCAAAGAATAGGTCTTGATAACCTTCAAAATGGCATCACAAGTACCTTCCTTGTAATAGGGATTGTCTATCTTATTAGCCTTGTAAGCAACAACCTTTTCAAGACCTTCCTTGATCTCGTCTGTTGAATAGCCACAGTGAATCACACTGTCCGCAGCAATACGGCCTTTCTGACGGTCTCCAATATCCAGCGTGGGAATACCAAAGCTTGGCACCTCAATGATACCACTGGAAGAATTACCCAATACGGCCTTGACGTATTTCAAAGCAGAGAAGTAGCGTCTCTGACCCAAAGAAGGTATGAACATACATCTGCCCGGATTCTGATCCACATACTCCTGGATACGCTTGATGATAATCTGAGAGTGGGTGTCAGAATTCGAATACGTGAAGATGATATGATAATCCTTATAATCATCTAAAGCCTTCAGCAGGTTCAACACCTGGGTTTCAGATGACATATTGGAAAGCGTGACCGGATGATAGGTGCAAAGGAAGCAATTGTTTGTAATCTGGAAGTTCAGACTCTGCTCAATCTCTTCCTTTGTCATGAAGTCGTTCTTCATTACATTCTCCACGCCCAGGGCACCTACATTGAATACTCTGTCCGGCTGTTCACCCAACTGAATCACGCGCTTGCGGTAGGCCTCAGTGGATGTGAAATGCAGGTGACTCATCTTGGTTATAGCATGACGAATGGCATCATCAAAAGCACCCTCCGTAATCTCTCCCCCATGCAGGTGAGCAATGGGTATCTTATAAATGAGTGCCGTTGAAGCCACTGCTAGCATCTCGTATCTATCACCCAATATCAGCAACAAATCAGGCTTCAAAGCATCAAAAGCATCTGCAAAACCGCTTACTCCCCTACTGATAGACTTTGCTGTAGTATTGGCATTATCTGGTGCATCATCATCTGCCATATAGACCTTGTAGTCAATAGTAAAGCCATCACGCTCAATCTCCTTATAGGTATCACCTTGCAGTTCGGATAGATGCTGATTGGTGGCTATTACCTGAAGTGTGAGTTCTGGATCATCCTTAATGGCTTTCATCAAACCTCTAAGGATGCCATACTCAGCACGGCTACCGGTTACTACACAAATCTTTCTCATAGAACAATTAATTCATCTTCGTTGAAATCTTTCTTGGCTTTCTGTCCAAGGACCTCTTCCCATCGCATTGGTGAAATGCCATTGCCTGGACGCTTTACAGTCAAGTTCTCTTCCGTGAAGATTTCACCAGCCTTTATATCACATGCAGCCACAATGCTCTTTCTTGCAATAGCAATGTTCTTACGCTCACTCTCACTCACATGTTTGGTTCCATCACCAGCAACAGCCTTTTCAATATTTCGGATGGCAGAAACCATTGCCTTCAATTCATCAGGTTCCAAGCTGGCTTTATGGTCAGGACCTTCCATATTGCGGTCAAGCGTGAAATGCTTTTCAATCACGGTTGCACCTAATGCAACTGCAGCAATAGGGACTTCAATACCTTTTGTATGGTCGCTATAGCCTACTTCAACTCCAAACTCCTTTCTGAGTGCATCCATCGCCTTGAGGTTTACATCCGCAAAAGGTGTAGGATACTCGGTATTGCAATGGAGCAGAATCAAGTTCTCTTTTGAAAGACCATTCTTATAGAGCGCGTCTACAGCAGCTCTCACATCCTCCATATCACACATACCTGTGCTGAGAATGGTAGGCTCATTGAATGCGGCAATACGCTTTAGGAACGGATAGTTGGTCACTTCGCCAGAAGGAATCTTCCATAGACCTAAGTTCAATGAGTGCAAGTAATCAATACTGTCAAAATCAAAAGCTGCGGAGAAGAACTTAATACCTAACTCTTTGCAGTAGTCAATCAATATCTCATGCTCCTCTGGAGAAAGCTCCAGTTTCTTGAGCATCTTATACTGGCTGTCACCTTCCTTGCCAATATTCTTCTGCTGGTACTCAGCCTGCTTGGCGGCCTTGGTTACCAGTTTTGAAGCTTTGAAGGTCTGGAACTTAATATAGTCCACACCTGCCTCCTTGGCTTTTTCAACCAGTTTCTTGGCCAACTCTATAGAGCCATTATGGTTTACACCAGCTTCTGCTATGATTAGAGTTTTACTCATTTTGCTTTGATTTTCAAGATGGCAGGATTGCCGGAATAAATACCCTTTTCAGAAATGGACTTTCTTACAAAGGATCCTGCACCTACTATAATATCATCTCCAATTGATATGCAATTTGCAAGTACGGATTGACTACCAATAAAGCATCTTTCACCTACTTTGCATTCACCATTAACCATGGCTCCAGTGGAAATATGGCAATGGTCACCAATCACGGCATCGTGCTCAATGTTGACGAAATTGTTCAGAATCACATTGCAACCCACTTTTGCGTCTGCATTGACAAATGCCTGATGAAGAACGACTGTTCCCTCGCCAATTTCAGCATATTTGGAAACGTGAGCAGTCGAAGCAATTATTGTTGCCAGCTTGCCTCCAGCTTCCTTCACCTTACTATATAGTTTGATGCGGGTAGCAGGATTCTTGATGAAACCTACGGTAATGACAAACTCTGCCTTATCAACGTATGCAGGAATGTCGTCATCAGTACCAATCACCTTGGTAGAGAGTATGGTCTTCCCTACTTCTTCAGGCATATCAAGCACACCAAGAATACTGTATCCAGCACTCTCAGCTGCTTCGACCACTGACTTACAGTGACCACCACCACCAACAAGAACTAAAGGTTTCTTCATTATTACAGGGATAAATCAGAAGGTCGTACAGAACTAGGAATGTTCACAACTCTATCCGCAAACCAGATGGTATTCTTCAACCCGTCATTCTCACATTTCTCAAACATAGGCAGACGGTTCATCAGCTCCCAAATGGGACGTGTCATCACGCCATTATCATTCGTCTGAGTCAAAAAATCTATCTGAGTCTCCTTATTAGGCAGAATAACCACATTGAGCCAGTAGTTAGAGAAGGTATCAGGCGAGTCAACAAAGAACTCAATATCAGGAATGTTCTTAAAGAATGCCTCATATTCTGCAGCCACCTGTCGTTTGCTGGCAATATACTTATCCAGATTCTCTAATTGAGCACATCCCAATGCAGCATTAATATTGGGCATACGATAGTTGAAACCAATATGGTCGTGACGGAACTCCCATCTGTGAGGAATCTTAGCCTGGGTTGTGATATGTTTGGCATATGCACCAAACTCTTCATCATTGAAAAGCATCATACCGCCACCACCGGTTGTGATGGTCTTGTTGCCGTTGAAGCTAATGGCACCAACACGGCCAAATGTGCCAGTATGCTTGCCTTTGTATTTAGAGCCAATACTTTCAGCCGCATCTTCAACCAATTCAATATGCCATTCCTTACAAAGTGCGGCAATCTCCTCAATGCGTACAGGATGGCCAAATGTATGCATAGGAACGCAGGCTTTAATTCTGCGACCGGTACTCTTGTTATAGCAAGCATACTCGTCTTCATGATAAGCAAAATCATGACTCTTATCATGTTCATTGATGCGGGTATTCTTTCGCACCTCAGCATTCTTCTGGAGCCACTCCTTCATGGCATTAGGGGAAAGACCCATTGTGGAACGGTCAACATCCAGGAATATGGGATGTGCACCAATGTAACTCAATGCATTACATGTGGCAATGAAGGTGAGAGCCTGAGTAAGTACTTCATCATCTTGCTTAACACCAACAAGCAGCAGGCTCATGTGAAGGGCATTGGTACCGCTCACACATACCACGGCACGCTTGGCGCCTGTGTAAGCTGCCATATCATTTTCGAAACGGTCAACGAACTTACCTACAGAAGAAACGAAAGTAGTGTCAATACATTCATTCAGGTATTTCTTTTCATTGCCTGCAAAAACGGGGACAGCCAGAGGGGTAAACTCTTGGTTGCCATATACTGACTTAATAAAATCAATTACATTCTTGTACATATCACATCCAAAACTATTTAATCCTCATTATCTCATTGATCTTAGAGTTTTCTCCATACTCACATGGCGAATCATATGGTCTATCAGGGAATGCCCCATACTCTAACTTAATATTCAGGTTGTGTTCCTTTATAAACTGTTCTACCCTATCTGCCAAACTCATGGGCTTTCCGGTGCAACAATTGATAATTCCAACCACCTTATTCTGCATCACAGCAGCAGATAGCTGGTTTGCTAATTCATCAACTGTAATAAAATCATACTGATTATTGCCTGTAGTGAACGGGAAGGTTTTCTTTCCCTCTTCTGCCGCTAGTAACAACTTACAGAAGATGGAGTTATTCTTTTTGTCATCACCTAGGATGTAGTAGCAACGAAGCCACTGAAGAATGCATTCTTTCTGCTTGCAATAGAGAATCATTGCCCTACGCAGGGCATCCTTGGCTATTCCATACATCGAGATAGGATTACAAGGAGTATTCTCATCAATAGCGCCCTCCCAATAGCCAACTTCATGCATGGTTCCCATGACGGCCAGTTGTTTAAGGCCACCATCTATCATGGCTGTCAAGAACTTGTAGTGAGCTGACAGATCTCCTATCTGAGTGGGCGCATTATGTACAAAGCCATTACGCCAAGCCATATGCAAGCAGACATCTGGAGAGCCTAATTGCTCATACACGTTGCCTTCGGGTAATTCGAAAAGATTCAGTGTTTTGCATTCTGCACGGCTATCCACATCATTCGTCACAATATCACACGCAATAACTTCTGCTTCTTTATCAAGCAAAGCTTTCACCACGTGGCGGCCAATATAGCCGTTAGCTCCTGTTACTAAAACTTTCATATATAACCTATTTAAACAGCCCCTTTTGCTTCATCTCTTCAAGAGAGGCTTCATAATTATCTTTTTGTAATTCCTGTCGGCTCACCCATTCGGTAAACTGCTTGATGCCCTGGTCAAAAGACCATTTAGGCTCAAATCCAAGAATCTTCTTTGCCAACGATATGTCTGCATAGTTGTGACGGATATCACCCAAACGGTAGTTACCAGATACATTGAGTGGCACATCAATACCATAATGCTTGCACAAGGTCTTTGCTACAGTCAGCACATCCGTAGCTATGCCCGTTCCAATATTGAATACATGGCCATTTGCCTCAGGGACTTCCATTCCAGCAATGGTGGCATCCACAACATCATCTATGTAAACAAAGTCACGACTCTCTAATCCGTCCTCAAAGATATTGATCTCCTTATAGTTCTTAATGCGAGTAGAGAAAATGCTCAGGATACCTGTGTACGGATTAGTCAACGACTGACCTGGGCCATATACATTCTGATAACGGTAGGATACTGATTCAACACCAATATTCTTGCACATCAAGTGAACCAGTTGACCTTGTACCTGCTTTCCTATTCCATATACAGATGAAGGATGGATCTCACTATCCTCTGTGGTGGCAACGAGGGTTACATTTCCGCCACACTTTGGGCAATGGCATTCAAAGTCACCTTTTGCCATATCTTCATCCATGCGCTCAGTGGGATATACATCACCACACTTTTCACAATGGTATTTGCCTTCTCCATAGATGGCACGGGATTCAGCAACCACTACACGTTTCACGTGATGTTTGGTGTTAGTCAGGATGTCCAAAAGAAGTGCCGTACCACCAATGTTTACATCCACATAGCGTTTGATTTCATACATAGACTGACCAGTACCAGTCTCTGCAGCCAAATGGATGATGTAATCAGCATCACTAATAGCATTCTCCAAGGCGCCTATATCACAGACATCAGCCTTAATAAACCGCGTCTTGTCTTTTATGCTACAATACAAAGGAGAAGTCTTATCTGGGTTGTCCCCATGGATTTGTTCCAGGAGATTATCCAATACCGTAACATCATAACCTTTTTCAATCAATCGCAAGGCTATGTGTGAACCTATAAAACCCGCACCACCAGTTATCAGTACCCTCATTGGCTTATTTGTATATATCTTCTGCAATTGAGAATGGTGAATCAAAGTCTTTCAAGCATGCGTGCTTGGTATCTTTTTCTGAGAGAATGGCTTTATCCGTAGGGATGCGCCAATCAATTCCTAAACTATCATCGAGTATGTTAATACCTCCATCTGCCTGTGGTGCATAAAAGTTGTCGCACTTATACTGGAACACGGCCGTTTCACTCAAAACTGCAAAGCCATGAGCAAATCCACGTGGGACAAAGAACTGACGATGGTTTTCCTCTGTCAACTCTACTGCCACATGCTGTCCGTAGGTAGGGCTCCCCTTTCGAATATCTATAGCCACATCAAGCACAGCACCCTTCACGCAACGAACCAACTTACTCTGGGTAAATGGAGGGGCCTGAAAATGAAGGCCTCTCATCACACCATAAGTGCTCATACTCTCATTATCTTGCACAAACTTAACAGGACGTACAAGTTCATCAAAATTCTTCTGACTCCACGATTCGAAGAAATACCCTCTTGAATCACCAAACACTTTAGGTTCAATGATTACGACTCCTTTTATCTCTGTTTTAATTACGTTTATCATTAATCTTGAGTTAATGTTCTGGAATTTACTTCTTCCTTTATCTCGTCAATAACCTTCAAGAGATATCGACCGTACTGGTTCTTAAGCATTGGCTTAGCGAGCTCTCTCATCTTTTCCTCAGAGATCCAGCCATTGCGGTAAGCAATGCCCTCCAAGCAGGCCACCTTCAAACCTTGGCGTTTTTCAATAACCTCGACAAACATTGAAGCTTCAGCAAGGCTATCGTAGGTACCTGTATCCAACCAAGCAAAGCCACGACCAAAGACCTGAACTTTTAGCTCTCCATCCTTCAAGAATTTCTGGTTCACTGTTGTGATTTCCAATTCTCCTCGTGCACTCGGCTTAATGTGCTTTGCAACATCCACCACTTTATTAGGATAGAAATAGAGGCCAACAACTGCATAATTGCTCTTGGGCTCTTTGGGCTTTTCCTCAATACTGAGGCAATTGCCTTGTTTATCAAATTCTGCAACTCCATATCGCTCAGGATCATTTACCCAATAACCAAAGACTGTAGCTTTGGCGCTTTTTTCAGCATCTTCTACAGCCTTACGAAGCAAGCCGGTAAAGCCACTTCCGTAGAAGATATTGTCCCCTAACACCAAACAGGCAGAGTCGTTACCAATGAATTTCTCACCAATAATAAAAGCCTGGGCAAGACCATCAGGCGAAGGTTGCTCAGCATACTCAAAGTGTACACCATAATCAGAGCCATCCCCCAACAAGCGTTTAAAGCCAGGAAGGTCGTAAGGTGTAGAAATAATCAGAATATCCCTAATACCCGCCAACATCAACGCACTGATTGGATAATACACCATTGGTTTGTCATAAATCGGGAGCAGTTGCTTGCTCACACTCTTTGTAATAGGGTACAGTCTTGTGCCAGATCCTCCGGCGAGAACTATGCCTTTCATTATTACATTTTTTGATCTAAGTTTTTACCCTTCTCCTCGTGCTCGAAATTAGGAATGAACTCACGGATGGCATCTACTACCTGAGCCTTGGTAAAGTCATCCTTGGCAAAGATACCCTCCAGCTTCTCAAAGAAGCCATCAACTTCGTCCATTGAGTGACGAACTGTCTGCTCCACTACGCCAAGAGCCTGGAAGCGTTGCATATCAATCTTTTCACCGGGCACATAGAATTCTTCGTATGCTTTCTCTCCGGTGGTGTCTGATTTGAAATAAACTACTGGATAGGTGTCGTTATCGTAATCCATCTTGGCAGCATACTGCTTGGCTTCTTCATCTGACGAACACTCTTTCTTTGTAAATCCTTCACTCTTTACAAAGTCATCACAAATACTGCTGAAGGTCAGCATCTGGTCTTCGCCCAACTTCGGAAAGAAGACTTCCCCGCCTTTACCAAGAATACAAGCCAACATGCATATCTGGCCTGATTCTTCGGGGCTTACGAAATAACGCTTCACATCACTTGGCGCTGCCAGCGGCTGTTTCTTCTGCAAGCGGTGAATCCATCCGTCAGGAAGGGAACCGTTGCTAAAGGCCACATTAGCAAAACGTGCGGTTGTCACCTTGAACTTATCATTGTAAGCCATTACCAAATCTTCCATAATACGTTTCGAGGCTCCCATAATGTTTACTGGGTTTGCTGCCTTATCAGTACTTACACAGAAGAAATGCTTGGGCGGGAACTCACAAAGCAGGTCCATCAGCTTCTTGGCCTTGATATCGTTATTCTCTATTAAAGCCTGTACACTATAGCGATCTTTTTCAGAACGCACATGTTTATGGGCAGAGAAATTGGCAACTATGTCAAAACCCTTCTCTTCGCGGAAGATACGAGTGAAGATGGGGTCTGCAAAATTCAGCGTGTAAGCACGGTATTCATCTGGTACATATAGTCCCTCAGTTGAACGGATATCACGAGTTAGTTCTGCAAGGCCGTTCTCGTTAAGGTCAACTACTACCAGTTTACCAGGTTTGAACCTAAGTACGGCCTTGATGAATGAAGAACCAATACTACCAGCACCGCCAATCACACAAACTGACTTACCCTCTATCTCATGGGTAAGCTTCTCTGCATTGGCCTTAATATCCGCCTCAAACATACTGGATGGACGGAACGTTACGCTATCTGCTATAAATTTATATAAGTTGAACATATCTTATTATTGAACGCATCTGCTCAAGTATGAAAACAATGAGTTAACAGTCTGACTTTCAGAAATACCTTGATTGAAAACCAATTCTATATCTGCATTTTTAATTCCTTCTGAGTTCTTTGATAGTTTTGTATTAACCTTTATCATGATTATATCTCCATTTTTGGAGATTTCGGTAACCTTCATCTTATCGATAGACACCTGGCTTACCATTCCTTTCTGCTCTTTTACAATGACAGCTAACTTCCAGTTGTAGGTACCATCATTATAGTACTTCTGCAAAAGGTTGAGCATTCCGGCCAGATGAGTACCTATCACTTCTCCATCTATCTTCTTTGTCTTGAAATCGGGCATAGAATAGTCTATCCCTATTTGCTGACGCATTTCAGTCACCTTGGGATCTTCTTGTTGTACCGCTACCTGCGCAAAAACACAGAAAGTGCAGCACATTAGTGCTATAATGGTCAACAGTTTTCTCATATATCGTTTCTAATTACGGAGTTTTTCAAATTCTTCCTTCGTAACGGCCACACACTTGCTGCTAGATGTAAACATCAAACCGGTATTACCATTCACATTAGCAAGAGCTACTTCAACTTTATATCCATCCACATCTTTGATTATTTCGCTACTACTCTGTTTACCAAGCAGTACACTATCAAAAGTCTCCCAGGCTTTAGCATCAAGCGCAATCTCTATGTTTGGATTGTAACCGGAAGCTTTACGACCTGTAACCAGAACAAGGTGGTCTTGACCTTGAACAACAGTAATCTTTGCCTTGCCCGATTCTTTCTTTACCTGGACGTTATTATTTGTCTGTGCCATCATCGGAAAAGTAGCTATTGTCATACATGCTACAAGAATCATCTTTATCCATTTCATGGTTATATTGCATTTTAAATGTTTCTACCAAAGGGAACGTGACCGCTGTATTGAACCTAGTTATGAGAGTCAGCGGGCTCCCCGCCTCTATATTTGGGCAGTTTGGAGTGTGCGGATGCTCCTCCCTGCCCCAAACGGCTCCGCTTGCGCGTAAAAGCGGAAGCCGCTATTGTTCTCACTTATGCATTAACGCTTATATGCAAATCAAAATCTTCCCAATGATCCTTTTTCTTTTCAGCCTTCTCAATGTAGTAATTGATATCTTTAATAAAATTGTCCCATTTTACCAAAGAAATATAGCTGCATTCACCTCTCCAGATGGTATCACCATTGTCACATCTATAAGTATTCGATTGATTGATATTGAACATATTCTTTTTCAGAATATTAAACATCCAATCCCTACGAATAATACGACATGGTGAATCACAACATGTTCCTTGGCTTATGGCGTAATCATAACTACCTGATTTATCTGGAATAACTACACCAATAACTCCATTGCGATGACTTGTGCCTCTATCAGTGGTCACTTCTCGTATTGAATAATAAACCTCCCAGGGTATCCACTGACTTTTATCATAACTATTGGGATTCTTCATCCCTGCTGTAATGAGTACAATAGTACAAGTAGTTGGCCAAATCATTTTCTTCAAGTGGTCATAAATGTAATCGTCTGACTTGTCAGACAGATCATCATCCCCTTTTTCTCCACAATATACATGACCATTGTCAGGTAACAACGTCTCAAGTAAATCAACATAATCCCGTCCCCATGTATAAGGGGTGATACCAGGAATCTGACGTACATTTTGATCCTTATATTTGTATGAAACAAACACGTTGTGTCCCATAACTAAAATTATCTTCTTAACCAATCTTGAAGAGGTTCACTCTTACCACCCCATTCAACTACATAATCGCCTTTGATTGTATTATAGAGTGTCTTTATTACAGGGTATATCTGCAAATACTCACTTCCCGAATACTGTCCTGATGTATCCGCGATAGGTATGACTGCAATATGAGTGGGATACTTCTTAGCATCTCCAAGCCCTAACTCCCAATTGCACCACTTGGATGCTATTGCGCCCTCTGTTCCAACAAAGACGAATTTTCTACAATTGCTGATTTTCTGTTTTAATTTGATAGTAGTTAAACCTGATGTGGTCTTTGGCATCCCTTCATCCATCCAATCTACATAGACATTAACGCCACAATTCTTCAGTAGGGAGATCACTTCCTCTAACACCTCAACTTCATCGTGCTTATGGGATAAGAAAACTGTTACACCCGTAGGTGTTGAATCAGAAACTCTAGCCCTCCTGCTCTCGTTAATAACAGAACTAAAAGTTCGGGTATCCGCCTTCTGTAGTTGAAGGTGTTCCCTCGTTATAATATAACTCATGCAAGTTTAAGTATTACAATTGCAACAATAAGAAGAACAAGTACACTTATATAGAGAATCCATACTGATGGTGACTTAAAAGCTTGCCAGAGAGTTCTCTTAAAACCACTGGCATCCATATCAAAGTCTGTAGCGTTAGGACTTTCAAGGACCTTATTATACAAATCCCTGTACTGCTTCTCCATTTTGAGATAGTACGCATCCAGTCCGCAGAAAATAAGTACAACAGGTATGGCTATTACAAAGTAGATGTATCCACAAGAGTTAGTAGCATCACTGGCATAAACAGCTGCCAGAGCAGATACAATAGCTACCATCCAACCTTTCATACTAAAGGAATTAGAGTTCATTCTAATAATGACTCCTTGTATAAAGGATAAGTGCTGCCGCACATCTTCTGTAAACTTACTCTCTGCCATTTTGAATGATTATTAATTATTCTCGTTTGTCGCTGCTTATTAACTCTCTGCCGGATGCCCGCTTGTCGAGCATTGGGCTGTTCCTCTTTTTAGCGGAAGGCTCTGTGACGCGATAGCGGCACTGTGCCTGGAGCGGGTGTTACCTGTTAACCTGTAATTTGTTAAATTGTTAAATGTTAAACGAGTTTACTTAACAATACCCTTTTCGAGGTACTCGGCGAGATTGGTTCTTACCTTTGCGGCAGCGCCTTCGGCTGCTACCTTTGCTATGTCGTGTTCTACCATCAACTTCACCAACTGCTCAAAGCTGGTCTTTGCAGGGTTCCAACCCAGCTTAGCCTTGGCCTTGGTAGGATCGCCCCAGAGGTTGACCACATCGGTTGGGCGGTAGAAGTCTTCGCTCACGCGTACCACAGTCTTGCCCACAAGAGCCTCGGGACCTTTGACTACAATACCCTTCTCGTCAATGCCCTTGCCTTCGAACTTGAGCTCAATACCGGCATGGCGGAAAGCCAAATCAGTAAACTCTCTTACTGAATGCTGTACACCGGTAGCAATCACGAAATCTTCCGGCTCTTTGTTTTGGAGAATCAGCCACATGCACTCTACATAATCCTTAGCGTAACCCCAGTCACGGAGGGAGTCGAGGTTGCCCAAGTAGAGGCAGTCCTGAAGGCCCTGGCTGATGCGAGCAGCAGCAAGGGTAATCTTGCGGGTGACGAAGGTTTCTCCTCTACGTTCACTCTCGTGGTTGAAGAGAATACCAGAGCAGCAGAACATGTTATATGCTTCACGGTACTCCTTCACAATCCAGAAGCCGTAGAGCTTAGCCACGGCATAGGGGCTGTAGGGATGGAAGGGAGTATTCTCGTTCTGGGGTACTTCTTCTACCTTGCCATAGAGCTCGGAGGTGCTGGCCTGGTAAACACGGCAGGTCTTCTCCAAGTGGCAGGCACGGACGGCCTCGAGCACGCGGAGGACACCGGTGGCATCCACATCAGCAGTGAACTCGGGAGAGTCAAAGCTCACCTGTACGTGGCTCTGTGCGGCCAGGTTATAAATCTCGTCGGGTTTTACTTTGTCCACCACTTTTACAATAGACATGGAGTCGCCCAGGTCTGCATAATGCAGGTGGAAATGGGGCTTGCCCTCCAGGTGGGCAATGCGCTCACGGAAATCAACACTGGATCTTCTTATGATTCCATGAACTTCATATCCTTTTTCCAAGAGGAATTCAGAGAGGTATGAACCATCTTGTCCGGTCACTCCGGTTATTAATGCTTTTTTCATATGCTATTCAATATTTACTAATTCAAGCTTTGTCTGTACCACTCAAAGAGCTTGGCTACACCGTCTTCAATCTCAACCTTATGTGTCCAGCCCAAGCTGTGGAGTTTGCTCACGTCAATGAGTTTACGCATGGTGCCATCGGGCTTGCTGGCATCGAACTCAACAGTGCCTTCAAAACCTACGGCACGGACAACCAGCTCGGAGAGCTGGCGGATGGTGAGTTCCTTACCCGTGCCCACATTGATGTGGCAGTTGCGGATCTCGCCCAGGCTGGGGATGTAGCCGCCACGGCCTGCACTGTGGTTGCGGTCAACGGCACCATCGGTGCTGGCACCATAGTGAACGCTGGAGTATTTCTCAATGCCAATAATATCGCTGAAGTTTACGTTCAGCAGCACGTGGACACTAGCATCGGCCATATCCTCGCTCCACAGGAACTCACGAAGCGGCTTGCCGGTGCCCCACAGAGTTACTTTGTTGTTTTCTATGCCGTACTTGGCCAGCACATTCAGGATGTCCTTTTTGCTGGCGGTGCCTGTGACGCCCTCAACGGGACGCTTGTTCAGGTCAACGGCAATCTTGTCCCACGCTCCATCGTGAATGAGTTTGGCCAGATACACCTTGCGCATCATGGCGGGCATGACGTGCGAGTTCTCCAGATGGAAGTTGTCATTGGGGCCATAGAGGTTGGTGGGCATCACGGCAATGTAGTTGGTGCCGTACTGCAGGTTGTAGCTCTCGCACATCTTCAGGCCCGCAATCTTGGCAATGGCGTACTCCTCGTTGGTGTACTCCAGCGGGCTGGTGAGCAGGCAGTCCTCCTTCATGGGCTGTGGGGCGTTCTTGGGATAGATGCAAGTTGAACCCAGGAACAGGAGTTTCTTGACTCCGTGTGCGTATGCCTCACTGATCACATTGCACTGGATCTTCATGTTCATCATAATGAAGTCAGCCCTGTAGAGCATATTAGCCATAATGCCGCCCACAAAGGCAGCGGCCAACACCACGGCATCCGGCTGCTCCTGGTCAAAGAACGACTTGACCGCGTTCTGGTCCGTCAGGTCTAGTTCCTTGTGGCTGCGCCCCACCAGGTTGTTATATCCTCTTTGCTTGAGGTTATTCCATATAGCAGAGCCCACCAAGCCATTGTGGCCTGCCACATAGATTTTTGAGTTCTTATCCAACATTATATCGTTCTTTACAATTTCTTATACATTTGCTGATAGCCACATTTTAAATGTAGTAATCTGTGTAATAATCAAAAAAATCAGGACAATCAGCTAATGAGGGATGATGCTTGTCTTTCTCTGAGAGGATGATATCCTTCTCTGGAATTTGCCAATCAATGGCGAGGGCCGGATCGTTCCACATGATAGCACCCTCTGATTGGGGAGCATATAGGTTGTCGCATTTGTATTGGAATACAGCCTCATCGCTCAAAACTACGAAACCGTGGGCGAAACCGCGGGGGATGAAGAATTGACGGTGATTCACTCCGGTTAGCTCTACGCTTACGTGCTTACCGAATGTGGGTGAGCCTTTGCGGATATCTACTGCTACATCCAGAACACGGCCTTTTAAGACTCTTACAAGCTTGCTTTGAGCATGCTCACCCTTCTGAAAATGGAGGCCACGCAGTACGCCATTTTTGCTTTTGCTCTCGTTGTCCTGGACGAACTTGATGGGACGGACCTGCTCATCAAAGTCGCGCTGGGACCAGGTTTCCATAAAGTATCCACGTTCATCACCGAACACCTTGGGCTCGATGATTACAACTCCCTCTATATCTGTTTTGATTACGTTAATCATAATGTGAGATTCTTGATACAGTTTTTCAGTGTTTCTGTCCAGTACGGAACGCTTATGGCAAAGGCTTGCTTGATTTTTGTCTTGTCTAAGACTGAGAATGATGGGCGTTTGACGGGACTGGGAAATTCTTCGCTGTGACAGGGCTGGACGTTACAGTTTGTCTGGCCGCTGTATTCGGCAATCATCTTGGTAAAGTCAAACCATGAGCATACTCCCTCATTGCTATAATGATAGATTCCGGTATTGCCCTCAAACTTATTGCCATCAATTATGCCTACAATCACATCTGCCAGATCACCGGCATAAGTAGGAGTTCCAACCTGATCAAATACCACCTTGAGCTCCGGCCTTGTAGAAGTCAGGTTCAACATAGTCTTTACAAAGTTCTTACCGAATTCACTGTAAATCCAGGCGGTGCGGATTATGATGTACTTGCAGCCGGAAGCCAGTATGTTTTGCTCACCGTGGAGTTTGGTTAGGCCGTAAACTCCGGTGGGGGTTCCCTTCTGGTCCTCGCGGCAGGGGGTGTTGTAGGGTTCTTTGCCAAACACGTAGTCGGTGCTGATATGTACCAACAGTCCCCCAACCTCTTTCATGCTGGTGGCCAGGTTCTCCGGAGCCTTGGCGTTCAGCAGCTCGGCCAGATCATAATCTGATTCTGCCTTATCCACATTGGTGTAGGCGGCGCAGTTTATGATAACCTGGATATCTTTTTCACGTACCATCTTGCGGATGTCATCGATGTCTGTTATATCCAGCTTGACTGTGGATATGTCAACATCAGAGCCGGCAAGCTTGCGGAGCATGGCGATAGACTCATCTGTTGCGTCTACCACGTCTGTGAAGATGTATTTGTTGGCGGAACCGCAGGTTACTACCCTCAGTTCATTACCTAGCTGTCCGTTGGCTCCTGTAACCAGTATTGTCATATAGTAAACGGTGATTCAAAATCTTTAAGCAGAGGATGCTTGGTATCCTTATCGCTCAGTAAAGCCTTCTCTATGGGGATTCTCCAGTCTATTCCAAGACTGCAGTCCAGAATATTGATACCACCATCTGCCTCGGGGTGGTAGAACTCGTCACACTTGTACTGGAACACCGCAGTCTCACTCAGTACGGCAAATCCGTGGGCAAAACCTTTGTCAATAAAGAACTGAAGCTTGTTCTCCTCACTCAGCTCCACTGCAAAATGCTGCCCGTAGGTGGGGCTGCCTTTGCGGATATCTACAACCACGTCCAGCACTGCACCCTTGACACAACGCAGCAGTTTGCTCTGGGTGAATGGAGGGCGCTGAAAATGAAGACCCCTCATAACTCCATAAGTGGACATGGATTCGTTATCCTGGACAAAGGTTACACTGTGACCTATAAGCGGCGCAACCAGAGAGTCAAACTCGCGCTGGGAGAAACTCTCAAAGAAATAGCCCCTGGCATCTTTGAATACCTTAGGTTCTATTATCAATGTCCCCTTGAGTGTAGTTTCAATTATGTTCACTTTTCTATCAACTTAAGCAAATACTGGCCGTACTGGTTCTTAAGCATGGGTTGGGCTATCTCACGCATACGCTCCTCGGTAATCCAGCCTCGGCTGTAGGCTATTCCTTCAAGGCAACCTATTTTGAGTCCGGTGCGTTTCTCAATAACCTCAACAAAGGTACTGGCCTCGCTAAGACTGTCATGAGTGCCCGTATCCAGCCATGCAAAACCACGGCTAAGAGTCTGAACCTTCAACTCCCCGGCCTGCAGGAACTCCTGATTTACAGTGGTAATCTCCAACTCATTACGCTGAGAAGGCTTGATATGCTTAGCAATATCCACAACCTTATTAGGATAGAAATACAATCCCACCACCGCGTAGTTGCTCTTAGGCTTGGAGGGTTTCTCCTCAATGCTCAGGCAGTTGCCGTCAGCATCAAACTCAGCCACGCCATAGCGCTCAGGGTCGCTTACCCAATACCCAAATACCGTAGCCTTACCGTTCTCCTCAGCCTCACGGACAGCACTGCGCAGCATGGATGTCAGACCGCTACCGTAAAAGATATTATCACCCAGCACCAGACAGGCACTGTCATTACCAATAAACTTCTCACCAATGATAAAAGCCTGCGCCAGACCGTCGGGACTAGGCTGCTCAGCATACTCAAAATGTACGCCATAATCAGAGCCGTCACCCAGCAGGCGCTTAAAGCCCGGCAGATCATAAGGCGTAGAGATAATCAGTATATCACGTATCCCGGCCAGCATAAGAACGCTGATGGGATAATAAACCATGGGTTTATCATATATGGGCAGCATCTGCTTGCTCACACCCTTGGTGATGGGATACAACCTTGTGCCGGAACCTCCGGCCAATACAATTCCTTTCATAGCTTAATGTGTCATTTATAATCGGCGGCATCGCCCCACAATGCGCGGAAACGGTTCTGACGCTCCTCTTCCTTAAAGTCCCTGAGCCAGTCAATGTAATCATACCTGGGGTTATAGCCAAGGTCTTTTACCGTTTGGGATATGTCCAGATGGTTGAACAGGTTGTCGGGCTTGTCCGGACGGTATTTTTTTTTTGAACGTTTTCCTTCTGTGAATACATCAATAATGCCGTCTATCTGCTCCTCAAGTGAGACCTGATGCCGGCTTCCTACGTTATATATTCCGCAGGCCGTGTTATTGCCTATACACTGGTCTATCAGCCCAGCCACGTCTTTGACATAGACCATCTCCTTGCTGCGGGTGGGGTCTCCCCATACTTCAATGTCCTCGCCGCGGCGGGCCTTCTCTATTATCAGACGGAATGATATCCAGCGCTTAACCCCATCTACATGGTAATACGGGTTGGGGTTGTACAGATATACGTTAAAGAAACGCAGGGCAATCCACTGTACTGCGTATGTGTTGTGATAAAACTCCGTTATGTCAATGGCAGCATTCTTGGCAATGGTATAGACCGAGTGGTCAGTCGATGGCGGAAAACTGCGGCGGGCATCGGCAGGAATGGCCTGGGTGGTGTCCTGCAGATACCACACATCGGCCGGAGTCTGTGCAAATACTATCTTTTTGCAACCCACCTCTCTCATGTATTCCAGTACGTTAAGCTGCCCCATGGTAAAGGAACTGATGTACATGCGGGGATCATATTTGATGGCCGGAAGCACTCCTGCCAGATTTACCACAGCATAGACATCCTCACGGGGCAGGCACTCAAATGTTCTGTAGTCCGATACATCCACGCTCATGTACTGAATGCCGTGACTCTCAAAGAAACCGTTATCCGTGCTTCTGTGCCCCACGGCAATCAGCTCATACTTTCCCGTTTCAAGCAGATGCATGACGGTGTATGCTCCTATGCCGCCTGTGGCTCCAAAAACAATCACTTTCATAAACGGCAGGTTTTCAGTTTACAACAACTCTCAGCCATTCCCTCTGATTTGTGATGGCATATTCCAGGTCTTGTGCCGAATTGAACTTAAGCACCAGGGTTCCTATGGCGTTATTTGCGCCCTCAAATGACTCTACCATGTCACCCTTCTGTACCCACAGGTCTGTCTCAACCACCTGCGCCTTAAGTTTAGGGGATATATCCAGACGGTCAAACGCTCCGTTACGGTCAGCATGCAGAATCACCTCGGCCCAATGTCCGTCATACGGTCTCTGCTCAATCTGTCCTACCGGATCACCCACCATGGCGCGTGTTATGGCTGTAATCATATCCGTTCCCGTTGCATAGCGTAACATCTCACACAATCTGTTGCCTCCGCCGCGGGGTGTTAGTTCCATTATGTACGGCTTGCCGTTGGTTCCTATGCGGGTCTCGATGTTATACACCACCGTCTTAAGTCCCAGCAGATCAATAAGCCGCTGTATCTCATGTGTCAGATATGTCTCCTGCTCTGCTGTAAAGGTTGACGGCCACGAATAGGCGGCCGGAGTATATGGATTGACCGCGTTCGTGTCAAAACGCTGAGCGCAGAAACTTGTAAAAACCAGTTTGCCATCCACTGACATGCTGTCCGTATCCGATGAGCAGCCGGACTTTTCAATGAACTCCTCAACAATGATATGTCCTGAGATGGAGTGTTCCATTGCATACTCCAGAGCCTCTCTGAGTTGAGCCTTGTCATCAACCCTGCTTACGCCCTTGCTGCCGGCCGAGTCAGTAGGCTTGATTATCACGGGCAATTCAAAACGGTCTGAATCACGCATAGCAGCCTGAACGCTGTCATAGCCCTTGGCTTTAGGCACATTGAAACCATTAGCGGCCAGGAATGCACGGAAACGGTCCTTGTTCTGCAGTATCTCAACTGACTCAAACGGTCCGAAACTAGGCAGATCCATCATATTCTGCACATACGATGCAGCCACGACACCGGGATCACACGCAAAAGACATTATGCCGTCTATCTGCAGGCGCCTGGCCTCTCTCAGGACAGCCTCTTTGTCAATTATGCTCACATTACAGTACTCATCACTGTACTTGTGGGCAATGTTATCAGGAAGGTAATCGGCTGTGATGACATAATAGCCCTGCTTATGTGCAGCCTCTATCACCGGCAGGAGGTATCTGAGACCTCCCAACAGCATTATTTTTTTCTTGAAAGAACTCACTGGGGAATGGCTTCGCCCTTGCCTGTCCCAAGAAAAAGGAACAGGTTGACCAAAGGGATACTATTTATGCAAAGATACCATATTCCGCCGTCTTACAAGCGTTTTTAGTTAAGATATTTAACGAAACTTGAAAATTAGTTTTCAACAGCTGTTACCGGTTTGCGTACATCTGCTCGTAGTATTTCTGATACTCACCGCTGGTTACGTTATCTACCCACTCCTGATGGTCCAGATACCAGCGTACAGTACGTTCTATACCCTCCTCAAACTGGAGCGAGGGCTCCCACCCGAGTTCACGCTGAAGCTTGGTGCTGTCAATAGCGTAACGCAGATCATGACCGGCACGGTCAGTAACGTATGTGATAAGATCCATATCAGCACCCTCCGGCCTTCCAAGAAGACGGTCAACAGTGTTGATCAGAACTTTGATTATGTCAATATTTTTCCACTCATTGAAGCCTCCTATATTGTAGGTATCGGCCACTGTTCCCTTATGGAAAATAAGATCTATTGCACGGGCGTGATCCTCAACAAACAGCCAGTCACGAACGTTCTCGCCCTTACCATATACCGGAAGCGGCTTGCGGTGACGGATATTGTTGATAAAGAGCGGAATCAGCTTTTCAGGGAACTGGTACGGGCCATAGTTGTTTGAGCAGTTTGTCACTATCGTAGGCATGCCGTATGTATCATGGAATGCACGTACAAAATGATCTGAGCTGGCCTTGGATGCACTGTACGGACTGTGCGGCTGGTATTTAAGGTCTTCTGTAAAGAATTTGGAACCATAAGCCAGATGATGTTCACCGCTGCTGGCCTTTGTTGTGAACGGAGGCCTTATACCGTCCGGATCTGTCATCTCCAGTGCGCCATAGACCTCATCGGTAGATATATGATAGAAGCGTTTGCCCTCAAAGCCCTCCGGCAGTGACTCCCAGTAGCATTTGGCAGCCTGCAGCAGGCTAAGTGTTCCCATTACGTTGGTCTGGGCAAATGTAAACGGATCCTTGATTGAGCGGTCCACATGGCTCTCGGCAGCCAGATGGATGACTCCGTCCACCCTCTCCTTCCGCATCAGGGCCAGCACTCCTTCAAAGTCACATATATCCATACGGACAAACCTGTAATTGGGTTTGTTCTCAATATCCTTGAGGTTATCCAGATTACCCGCATAGGTAAGTTTGTCCAGGTTGATTATCTTATAATCGGGGTATTTGTTTACAAACAAACGCACCACATGACTTCCTATGAAACCGGCTCCACCGGTAATTATAATGTTCTTCATCCTATCACTTATCAAGTATTTCGTATTTGGAGCAATGGCTCTTGTACTCCGGAACTATCTCCTTCATGATCTTCACGATAGCCATATCATCAAACGTGTACGATGCCTTGAGCAGACGCTCCTCATTCTCAACCGCCGTACTGTACTCATATTCACGCACGGTGGCAATCATTATCTTGGGGTGAATGGTAGGCTTGGTGGTCTCCGAGTCATTGAGCACCTCCTCATAGAGCTTTTCACCATCACGCAGACCGGTAAACTTGATATCCACGTTCTTGACACCGCTAAGGCTTATCATGCGCTTGGCCAGGTCAACAATCTTGACCGGTTTACCCATGTCAAAGACAAATATCTCACCGCCACGCCCCATGGTTCCGGCCTCAAGCACCAGTTTGCAGGCCTCAGGAATAAGCATAAAGTAGCGTACCATCTCCGGATCAGTTACTGTCACCGGACCACCGGCCTTGATCTGTTCACGGAAAATTGGAATGACACTGCCGTTTGATCCCAGTACGTTACCAAAACGCGTGGTCACAAATTGTGTTATACCATCCACCTTGCCGTCAACTATGGCTTGGTTGAGTGACTGGCAGTATATCTCGCAGATTCGCTTGGAGCAGCCCATTACGTTTGTAGGATTGACGGCCTTGTCGGTTGATATCATCACAAACTTGGATGTACGGTACTTGACTGCCAGGTCTGCTATTACACGTGTTCCGGCAATATTGTTCTGCACAGCCATGGCGGGGTTATCCTCCATCATAGGCACATGCTTGTACGCAGCGGCATGGAGAACATAATCCGGCTTATGGCTGGCAAATATTGTCTCCATAAAGTTCTGGTTGGTGATACTTCCTACAATGGTAAAGCACTTGACCTTGGGATAATGGCTGGACATATACATACGGATGTCATGCATAGGGGTCTCAGCCTGGTCTATCAGCACCATCTCGGCCGGACCGAACTTGGCAATCTGACGCACCATCTCACTGCCTATTGAACCGGCTGCACCTGTTATGAGTATTCTCTTGCGATGCAGGTTCTGTCCTATGGCATCCATGTCAATCTCTATCTTGTCACGCGGCAGCAGGTCCTCAATCTCAACGTCACGCATGCGCTCATGGCTCAGTGATGACTTGCCGTCCCACTCCTCGGCCTGCGGCATTATCATTATACGTATGCCGGCCTCGGTAAGTGAATTCAGGAGCTTCTGGTTCTCACGGAAATACTCGGTCTGCAAAGGACTCACCATGATAACGCTGATGCCATCATTCTTCATTACATCAATAAGGTTATCATCGTCCTGATATACGCGCACGCCCAGCAGACGCTGTCCCACAAAATCACCGCTGGGGCTTACAAATCCCTTAAGCACAAAACGCTTGATATCCTGGTTGAAGATACTCTTGGCAAGGCTTATACCACCCTCCAGAACACCATATATAAACACATTGGTGGAGCGGGATTCATCGGTACGCGACAGCTCGAACATGAACTTTACCAGCACACGCATTATGAACATACCCAGCGTAACCACAATGAACACAATGAATATTCCGTATGCGTTGGGCAGGATAAGCACCCTTATGCCTTGCAGCCTGAGCAGCTTGGATATACCGTAGCTTACCAATGATGCCGATACGTTGGCCGATGTTATACTGGCCAGATCATGGAACGTTGAGTAACGTACAATGCCGTGATAGGTATGAAAACACTTGAATGATATGGCATACAGCAGTGTATTGACCAGAATACCCCAGATACTGGCTGTAAGAAGCTCAGGACAGAAGAATATATCCCTGCGGGTAAAAAACAATGCTATGAACCCGGCCAGGAATGCCAGAAAACTGTCTAACAGTAATATACACCAATACGGGAGTGCTTTCTTGCTGAAGTACCAGTCTGTAAGGCTTTTCAAAAATGATCTCATTCTTTCTTTCTAAAGGACAGATGCAAAAATAAACATTTTTTAATAAAACACCGCCGCTTTGGGCAAATATATTTGCCATGTCACATTTTTTGTATTCCTTTGCAACCGCTATGAACAAAAAATTACTGACACTTTTCAAGAGAATGCTATGTGCGGCATTCATAACCGGAGCAGTATTATCCTGTGAAAATGAAAAACCACGCTTTGACCTGCCGGAGCATAACCCCGGCGGTTCCGGTTACCTGTATATAGAGAGCCTGACCCCTGACACATTCAAATTCAGGATGAGGGATTCTGTTGTTTTCAGCATCCGTACCGTTCCCTATAACCTTCTTCAGTTGGACAGCATAGGCATTCAGGTGTGCGATACAGCAGGCGCTCCGTACAACCTGATAACCGTAGGAACACCCCGGTTGCGCAGCGACGGAGTCTGGAATATTACAGGCTATCTGAGCAAAGGAATCCAGGCCGGAGATATTGTGTCACTGATGATTACGTACCGCGACACCGTACTCCGTTCCGATCCCGCAGTACTCAACCCCATACTTGTACAGCTTAAGCCGTTTACCACCTTCACCCCTGACACGCTCACTTTCAATGAAGGTGACACGGCACTGTTCCGCATCAGAACATCACCCGTTGACCTACTCTCCATTAGTCACATGAGCGTAGAATTGGCCGACACCTCCGGAAACAGATATGAATATGCCGACATATGCTCCGCTACACTGGCCGACAGCATCTGGAACATAAAGACACTGATGCGCTACGGAATGAATACCGGCGATGTTGTTATGGTAAAAGTTTCTGACACACTGGACAACGTGTCGGTATTGGGCCGCCCCATAGTACTTAATATGATTCCCAAGCCCGTGCCTGTATATTATGCACTTGATCTGGCCGAGGACTCAATATCAGCCTTCACCACTGAGAACAGTTTAGCCACCATAAGGTTCAGGACATCGCCATGGGACATCCTGCTGAATGACACCACGTATCATCTAACTCTCACCGACACCTTGGGAGTACCTATTAGCAGCCTCAAATTAAACCTGCTGGAGTTCCAACCCCAGGACAGCTGCTGGAAAATGGAAGTCAAGATTACAGACATCCGCAAGAGTGACTTCTTTGTTCAGGGCAAGCTGTACAATACTGACACAGCATACTACTCAAAGAGAATAGATATAAAAAAGGTTTCATTCGGACTGCAGACAGTAAAAGGCCAGGGATTCAGCGCATCAGTTGATTCCAAGACAGCATCATGCTCAGTATGCATACCTACCCTGTCTGATTTCTCAAAAGTTCAGCTTACCGTAAGCTCATTCTCAGGTGACAAGGTAATGTATGACAATACGGTAATGACCAAGAATAAAGCTTACACTATAGATGGTTCAAAACCGGTAATACTGAGCGTTTGGAAATATGACATTCATAAAGATTACACCATCAGCTTCCGTAACACAGGACTGCCCATAGTAAAGATTACCACCAGCGGCCCCGTGACCAGACGTGACACCTGGGTTGAGGGTAACACCATGCGTATTGAGATGCCCGACGGTACAGTTGATTATGAAGGGACACTGAGCCTCAAGGGCCACGGTAACCAGACATGGAGTGACTTTGACAAGAAGCCGTACGGCCTTAAACTGGATGAGAAAGCCAAGATACTTGGCATGCACAAGCAGAAGCGTTGGATCCTGCTGGCCAACTACAAGGACCGCACGCTTATGCGTAACGACATATGCTTCTGGATATCCCGCCAGACCGATATGCCATACACCGTGAACGGACAGTTTGTGGAGCTTGTATGGAACGGCGAGCACCGTGGAAACTACTATCTGTGTGAGCAGATAAGGATTGACAACCACCGCATAGACATTCACAACCCCAATCTTGAGGACCCTGAGAATGGTGGTATATTCATGAAAATTGACGCATTCTATGATTATAGTAACTCCCAATTGAGAGAGACCAAATGGGATGACAAGCGTAACCCCAAACCCGTAGTTTTCAGGAGCTCTACCTATAGCCTGCCTTATGTATTCAAGGATCCCGATGAGGATGAGGAAGGCAATCCGATAACTTCCAGTTCAAAAGTATATAAATACATGCAGGGCTACGTGAACGAGATGGAGACAGCCATAAGCAAGGCCGCCACGTCAAATGAATGGATGCAATACCTGGATATGGACCGCGCCATTGACTATGCCCTGATTCAGGAGATAACCATGAACCATGACGCATATAACACCTGGCCCGAAAACGGCCCCAAGAGCCATAACCTATATAAGGATTCATGCGGAAAAGTATGCTTTGGCCCCATGTGGGACTATGACTACCACACATTTACTCTATACGGAGATTTTGAATACGGAAGCACCACTTGGAACAGTACGGAGAACCCGCGCATCAAACAGTGGGAGGTGCTGAGCATGTCAAACAATAACAAAAACGGCAAGTTCTACTACTCCGACCTTAAGAAGAACAAAGTATTCAAGGACAGTCTGGTTGCAAAATGGGACAGATACAAAGTAAAATGGGAGGACGGATTTGAGGATTACGTTGACCAGACCGCCGATAAGATACGCCTGTCAGAGGAATTCAATGACCGCAAATGGGACTACACCAGCCGTCAGAACGGTGACTGGCAGCTCACGTTTGACCAGGCCGTTGATGCAATCAAGGTAGCCTTCCGCAAACGCTTGGCATGGATTGACTCCAATATCCGCAATCTCTGATTCAGGAAAGAATTGTCAATTGACAAAGAACAGCACACCGGCTCTGATTCCAGGGCCGGTTTTGTCATATAAAAGGGTCATGCTGAATGCATACTGCTCAGTAAAGGCACACTTAAAGTTCAGCCCTCCCCTAAGGTAACCGGTCCAGTAGCTCTTGGCATTACCCACATTGTCAAACCATACGCCGGAATAACCTATCTGGGGAGTAATCCTGTATCGGTTAAAATGACCGAACATGAAACCGTAACCCACAGCACCCTCAAAAGCCACGGTATTGAGCACGCCAATATGAACCAGCGTTGACTGCTCAAGATTGAAGTTGCGCATGTAAACGCCCCAGGAGTTACCCACACCCCAGTTTCCTGTATTGACACCGCTGTACTCATACACCAGCGTAGTATATGCCTCACGTTTGTCAAAATACTGCTTGTCACGGGGCATCATGCCGGCTGTGACATGTGACTGCAAGCGGGCCGCCACATTCACTGTGACATAGTAGTTAACATAGCCGTTGTACTCAAATCGTGCGCTGTATGTACCATCGGGCACATTATCTATAAGAAGAGGTGTCTGTCCCTGATAGACATCATCAATATACACCTTGGCCCCCTTGGGAACAGACTCCAGCAGCATGGAACCGTACCCCACTCCGGGCTTGCCTATGTCCCATGATGCGCCACCTGTATCCAAATGATACTCATAATGCGGTGCGTCATGATCGACAACAAAAGGCTCCTCGTAGCTGTTAACAAACGTATTATCAAACTGCGCACGGGCAGTAACGCTCACCATAAGGGCCATCAGGCCAAACAATGCTGACTTTAAGGAATACGGTTTCATCAATTGTTTGATACATTGCAGTCCAAATGGTTTAATCCCTTAAAAAAACAGGCAACATGATATTTTTTTGCAAATAACTGTTGCAGATTGAAAATGAGACAGTATATTTGCATCCGATAACAACAAAACAATGAAAAGACTCAACTCATTTTTCTGGTGGTGGCGTAGCTTACAACTCAATTAAGTCGTAGGAGGTCACTGCTTTGTATGTAAAATGAGAAATTGACATAAAGCCCTGCCGCAACTGCGACGGGGCTTTTTTGATAAGAAAATACAATTAACTTAAAACTATAATTATGAGACAGAAAAAGTATTTGCTTGACGAGAGTGAGATTCCTAAGGCATGGTTCAACATCCAGGCCGTTATGCCCAACAAACCGCTGCCTTTCCTGCATCCCGGCACACGTCAGCCCCTTAAGCCCCAGGACCTCTATCCTATCTTTGTAGAGGAGTGCGCCAATCAGGAGCTCAACCAGAAGGATGAGTGGATTGAGATACCCGAGGAGATCCGTCAGCAGTACGCATCATACCGTTGCACTCCGCTGGTACGTGCTTATGAGCTGGAGGAGGCACTTGGAACTCCCGCACATATCTACTTCAAGAACGAGAGCGTATCACCCGCCGGTTCACACAAGCTCAACTCAGCTCTTGCCCAGGCCTACTACGCCAAGAAGCAGGGCGTGACCAACCTCACCACCGAGACTGGTGCCGGTCAGTGGGGCGGTGCCCTGTCATATGCCACCAAGAAGTTCGGCATTGACTGCGCTGTATATATGGTAAAGGCCAGCTACAACCAGAAGCCTTACCGCCGTTCAATCATGCAGACATTCGGTGCTGCCATCACCCCCTCACCCTCTATGTCAACCCGCGCCGGTAAGGACATCCTGACCGCAAACCCCAATGATCAGGGTTCACTGGGTTGCGCCATATCCGAGGCAATTGAGCTGGCAATGTCAACACCCAACTGCAAGTACGCTCTTGGTTCAGTGCTCAACCACGTCTGCATGCATCAGACCGTTATCGGTCTTGAGGCCGAGAAGCAGATGGCCATGACCGGCGAGTATCCTGATATTGTGATTGCCTGCTTTGGTGGCGGTTCAAACTTCTGCGGTATGGCTCTGCCTTTCATGCGTCACACCATCAAGGAGGGTAAGAAGACCCGTTACATCGCTGCCGAGCCCGCTTCATGCCCCAAGCTTACACGCGGTAAGTTTGAGTATGACTTCGGTGATGAGTCAGGTATGACTCCGCTGCTGCCCATGTACACTCTGGGACATACCTTCAAGCCCGCCACCATCCATGCCGGCGGTCTGCGTTACCACGGTGCAGGCGTTGTCCTGTCACAGCTCATGAAGGACGGCTACATGGAGGCTGTGGATATTGAGCAGAATGAGTCATTCAAGGCTGGTGTGCTCTTTGCCCAGACCGAGGGTATAATACCCGCTCCCGAGTCATGCCACGCTATTGCTGCCACAGTCCGCGAGGCACTCAAGTGTAAGGAGACCGGTGAGCAGAAGACTATCCTGTTCAACCTGTCAGGTCACGGATTCGTAGATATGTCGGCTTACGACCAGTACATCAGCGGTGACCTTCAGGACTTCCACGTAAGTGAGGAGGATCTGGCCAAGTACATTGCCAGTGCCGATGCCCTGAACAAGTAAATTGAAAATTGAAAATTGAGAATTGAGAATTGATACGCAGAACCTGCGTGTCAATTCTTTTTTTTACGCAGGTGCAATACATTTAATTCTCAATTTTCAATTTTCAATTTTCAATTTTCACCACATCCGCCCATCATTTAGCCACAAACCCCCATTTGTAGTCCATCCACGTACATAACATCGGTTATTTTCGCAAAAAATTCCCGCCCGGGGCTGAGATGCTCAGCTAAGGCACAAACAAAAACTTAAAACAAAACTAATTTTATGTACGACATTTCTTTTATCAAGAAATTTGAGGGCACCGTCCGCAAGCATTGGAACGATGCCGCACTGGACGATTACAAACACAGTTCAGCCACCTACGGCCAGCTGGCCGCACAGATTGAGCAGGACCAACTGCTCTGGAAGGCTGCAGGAATCAAGAAGGGAGACAAGATTGCACTCAACGCCAAGAGCTGCGCAGGCTGGATCAAGACCTTCATGGGTATCATGACCGGCGGATATGTAGGCGTCCAGCTGTTTGACGGATATACACCATCCGATACCATGAGTCTGGTGAACCACTCTGACAGCGTGCTGCTCTACACCGAGAAGCGCCTGATGGATAAGATGGACTTTGAGCAGATGCCGGGTCTGATAGGTGCCATTGACGTTCACACCGGCGAGCTGCTGGCCAGCCGCGGCAACTTTGAGGAGCTTTACATGCGCCGCGAGGCCCTGATGCGTGAGGCACATCCCGCAGGCTTCAAAATTGAAGACTTTGGATATGAGGACCGTCCTGCCGATGAGCTTTGCGCGCTTAACTATACATCGGGCTCAACAGGTAACCCCAAGGGCGTGATGCTCACGGTACGCAACTTCAGCGTAAACGTGTTCCTGATTCCGCGTCACTTCCCCTACCGTGAGGGTCAGACCTACCTGAGCGTGCTGCCCTTTGCACACATATTCGGAATGATGTACGATGCCATTGAGCCTCTGTGTCTGGGTATGCATCTTACAATACTGGGTATGCCCCCTATCCCCGCCTACCTCAAACCCGCTCTGAACGAGGTAAAGCCTAACGTATTCTTTGCTGTACCCCTGATTCTGGTTAAGATGCTGGATAACACAATCGGTGAGTTTGTGACAAGCAAGTCAGGCCGTCAGAAACTGGCCGACCACAAGAACAACCAGGACTACTGCAAGGCTCTGAACACCATTTTCATGTCGGCCTTTGGCGAGAACATTGAGCTGCTGGTGACCGGCGGCGCCGCAATGGCATTTGACCTTGAGGACCTGATGGCGCAGAAGCTGCAGATACCGTTCGTAACCGGCTACGGCATGACCGAGGCCTGCCCCACAATTGCCATAGGCGAAAAGGGCAAGTACAAGATGAAGTCCGTGGGTGAGATAGTTGCCGAAGGTATTGAGTGCCGCATTGAGTCCGATGATCCCGAGCACATTCCGGGCGAGCTGATTATTCGCGGTGACTGCGTGTTTACCGGTTACTACAAGAACCCGGAGGCTACAGCCGAGGTTCTTGACAAGGACGGCTGGTTCCGTACCGGCGATATGGGTACTATGGATAAGGATACGACCGTTTTCCTGGCGGGCCGATGCAAGAACATGCTGCTGTCATCCAACGGTCAGAACATTTTCCCCGAGGAGATTGAGGTGGTGCTGAACGCCCTGCCCTACGTTGCCGAGTCTCTGATTGTGGACCGTAAGGGTCATCTGACGGCTCTGATTGTGCCTAACGTGGACCAGGTGGCAGCCAGCGGTATGGACAACGACGCTCTGAACGCCGTCATGGCCGGTAACATCACAAAGCTCAACCAGGAGATTCCCGCCTACTCACATGTGGATGGTTTTGAACTCAAATTTGAGCCATTTGTGAAGACACCTAAAGGTAGCATCCGCAGATTCATGTATAAGTAATAAATAAGGGGTACCTTTGCGGTGCCTAAAAAAAGAGAACTAAATGACAGAAAAAAGAGTTGTAATTACCGGTATGGGTGTTATCACATCCATTGGTAAGAATGTCCAGGAGTTCAAGGAGAGCCTGGAGAACGGCCGTTTGGGTATTTCCAAGATTGAGGGTCTGGACCGCTTTGGTGAACTGACAGTTCACGTGGCAGGCCAGGTCAAGGATTTCAAGCCTACAGAACTGGGTATGGATCCCGGCAGCGTACGCCGCAGCGACAGGTTCAGCCAGTTTGGCATCTGCGCAGCCATCCAGGCCATGGAACAGAGTGGTCTCAAGGCAGGCGAGAATATTGAGCCTGGCCGTCTGGGATGCTATGTAGGTTCAGGCATAGGCGGCATGCAGACATTCATTGACCAGACAATAGTATTGAAGGAAGAGGGTCCCAAGCGCGTTTCACCTCTGTTCATCCCCATGATGATAGGTAACCTTGGCGCCGGCAACATTGCCATCAAGTTCAACGCACAGGGCCCCTGTCTGCCCGTAGTTTCAGCCTGCGCAACCAGCACACACGCCGTTGGTGAGGCATTCCGCGCCATCAAGTACGGTATGGCCGATGCCATCATAACCGGTGGTACCGAGGCTGCAGTGAATGAGCTGGCCATTGGCGGTTTTGCCAACATGAAGGCCCTGACCACAGCCGAGGATCCCGCCGAGGCCTGCCTGCCCTTTGACAAGCGTCGCGGAGGATTCGTTATGGCCGAGGGTGCTGGTATCCTGATTCTTGAGGAGTACGAGCACGCTGTAAAGCGCGGAGCGCATATCATTGCCGAGGTTGCCGGCTACGGTAACACCTGCGATGCCTACCACTACACCGCTCCCCGTCCCGACGGCACAACCACTGCCGCCGCACTCAGCCAGGCTCTCAAGGAGGCCGGCTACAAGCCCGGCGAGCAGCTCTACATTAACGCTCACGGTACAGGAACCCATATGAATGACATGTGTGAGACTAACGCCATCAAGATTGCTCTTGGTGAGGATGATGCACGCAAGGCAATGATAAGCTCAACCAAGTCAATGCACGGCCATATGCTGGGTGCTACAGGTGCTGTAGAGCTGATTGCATCGGCCATCGCACTGGAGAGCGGCGTATTGCCTCCCACCATAGGTTATAAGGAGCCGGATCCTGATTGCGATCTTGATTATATCCCCAACACCGCACGCAAGGTTCAGGCCCAGGTTGCTCTGTCAAGCTCACTTGGATTCGGCGGACATAATGCTGCAGTAGCTCTGCGTCGATACAATGGTTAAGATGGAAAAAGAGGAGCTGATGCAATGGATGCCGCACAGGGATCCCATGCTCCTGGTGGACCGTTCAGAACAGGTTGAAGGCGGTGTCGTTTCAGAATACACCGTTCCTGAAGACCCGTACTACACACGTGGTCACTTTCCCGGCAATCCTATTGTGCCGGGAGTGATCCTGTGTGAGATCATGGCTCAGGGCAGTGTACTGCTGTTCCATGAACTGCTGACCACCAAACTTGCTCTCTATGCAGGAATGGACAAGGTACGTTTTAAGCACAGCGTACTTCCGGGTGACAAGGTCATTGTTCGCTCACACATAGTAAGCCATCGCGGCATGTTCATCTCTGTCCAGGCCGAGGCCACTGTAAATGACAAGCTTTGCGCATCAGGACTGTTGTCATTCATGCTGGTTGACAAGGACAGATAAGCGGTTCTTTCAAACAAAAAAATTGGCGGTCCCAAACGGATCGCCAATTTCTTTTACACTCAGACCTTAATCAGTCACGCAGGGTGATATCAATAAAGATATAGTAGTTATCACCCTGGCTGATCTCATTCTGATAGCTGGTGTCACTCTTCTTTTCCTGTGAGTTGTGCAGCAAAGGCATCTGCTCATAGAACTCTCTGAGACGCATTCTGTCATCAGCGATTCTGACGCTTGCAATCTTGGAAACTGTCAGCTCATAAGGACGGTCATAGCTTCCCTTATGCAGCCACTCCTTTGAGTTGTGCAGGTAATAGTAGATTCTGTAGATATCATACTCATTGCCGTCACTTGAAATAGGAGCGTTTGCCTTGTAAAGGTAGCCCAGCAGATCGGTGTTATACAGAGCAACATCCTCTTCTGTAAGTTCAGCGGGGAATACGATGGTTGTATAACCTTCCTCATCAGTTACTGTGGCACGGTCACCCTCCTGGAGTACAATACCTTTAGCCTTCTTGGCAGAACCTGCTGCACCGCAACTGGCCAGAACTACAACTGCACCCATCAAGAGTGACAAACCGATAAAAAATTTGATACGTTTCATTGTTTTTAAAAAGTTTAGGGTTAAAAATATATCTATTCAGTTATTATCAATTTCTTTCCGTCCATGATATAGGCACCGGGACCGGGGTTGGTTACCTCCTGGCCAAGCAGGTTATAGATCTTACCGGTTACCTTGACGGCAGGTGCAATCTCCACCTTTGTCAGATAACTGCCCTCAACCTCACTTACAGGGCAGTCTAGCATGTAACTGATAAACCAGTTCAAATCTGTCTGGCTAATGAATGTACCGCCTACTCCCTCATTGAAGTACTTGTATATCTTGTGCTGAAGGTCCTGACCGTTAAGGCTCTTGATGGCTGCCACCATGACAGGGAAATTGCCCGTGTTACGCTGGCACAGCACAGTCTCAAGCTTGTCACCTGAGAATGATGACAGCTCATAATCCTTGGACAGATCCTCCTCACTTACACCAAGCAGACCGTTGATAAGGAATGCCAGTGTTCCGGTACGCTCGGCACCGAGTGAGCCGCTCATATAGATGGCGGGAACTGCGGGATCACCGTTCTTGTCTTCAAGTTTGAGCCACTCTATTATCTTCTGCAGAGCTACCACATAGGCATCGCCGTTAAGTACGTTGGCACCCAGGCACTCACCGGCGTTGGCCACTCTCTGGAACTTGAACATACGGTTGTTAAGTGTTGATGCGGATGCATTGGTCTCACTGTCACTGCGCAGGTCAAGCTCTGCCTTAATGCCAAGAGCCTTAAGCATCTTGTTATCTTCAGAGGATACCATAGCCTTACCATCACCCTCTCCTATGTTACGCTTGAGTCTTGAACCGCGGAACAGGACACCACACTTTATCTGATGAGGAGTTGAGCCCAACTTTCCGATCCATCCACCCAGGTCACGGACGTTATAGATACTGCGTACCTGTATCATCTTGGCATAACCTGATACCTTAAAGGCTGACGATACAATAACGACAGTGTTATCACCGACTTTAGCCGTAACCCTGTAATAATACTTCTTTTGAGGAATCAGATTCTCAAACACATAACTTGAATCTGTATCAAGCACCTCCTCATCAACTATGTTTCCGGTAAATGACGGCGTCTCACAAACACTCAGATGCTGGTTGACGGCGCCTTTAAATACGGACCACTTCAGAACAACCTGTGCAGGCCAGTCTGCACGGTTGCTTATAACCGGAATGTCAAGGTAATTGGCAACGGTTGATACGGTGTAGTCATCGGCGCTGTAATTGGCCTCAGTCATATATTTGCTTACCGCATCGTTTTCTATTGAGTAAGACAGGACAGAAGCGTCATCCATGTCAACAAAGACAGGAATTATCTTTTCAATGCCGTCAATATTCATTATGACGGTTGCCTGGCCGCCACCTACTGCAGCCACTGTACCGTCAGCTGATACTGTTGCTACTGCACTGCATGTGGATTTGAAAGAGAGCTTTGAGTATTGGGCTCCCTCAGGAGTAACCGTAAAGTTGATTTTCTTGCTTGTGCCTTTATAAAGCCTTATGGTGTCAACATCACATGTATAGTCTCCCAGAATCTTGTATCCGGTCATTTCATATATGAACCATGACAGGTCTGCAGCCGATATCTTGGTGCCGTTCACACCTGTACGGAAGAAATTGTAGATCTTGTCATGATATGAACCGTTTACAGGAGCAACTGATTTCATAGCAGTAGCCAACTCAGCAAACATATACTCCTTAGGATCCTCACTACTGCCTATTGGAGAGCCTTTCTTGCCCTCATAGTTCCTGAGACGGGCAAAACCTTTCTCTGTGGGATCATATGCAGCTGCAATAGGCTCACAAAATGTGGTAAGCTCATAGTCCTTGGCCAGATCGCCCTCACTCATACCAAGCAGGGCGCCTATCAGGAAGCCCAAGGTACCTGTACGGTCAGCACCGTTCTGGCAATGATAATAAACAGGCTTGTTCTGCTTAAGACGGTTGATAACCCACTGCAGCTCCCTGATTGTGGCATCATTCTTGGCAAAGTTGTACATACGGGCGTTTACAGCCTCTGGTATATCAATAAAATCAACGTCATAATTGCCGGCGGCATCCTTCTTGGCCAGAGCCGACACGTTTGACGGAACCTGACTGGCACTGCGCAGATCCAACTCGGCACGTATGCCAATCTGACGCATAGCCTCTATGCCCTCCTCGGACAGAATGATTGAATCCTTATTGGCAGCCTTGAGCTGGGCTCCACGGTAAATCTTGCCGTATGCAATGGGCTTGCCTGTCAGACTTGATATCCATCCGCCGGCATCACGTACATTCCATGTGCCTTCTGCCAGAATCATTCTGAGTGTACCGCTTGTCTCAAAGTCACCGGAACCCACAACGCTCTCCTGGGCCGATGAGTTTACTGATACAACCCTGTAATAATATTTCCTGCCGGGTATAAGGTTATATACATCATAGCTGCCGGCGTCTTTACCTACCGTATAGACAAAAGCATCCGAGTAATCAGGGTTTTCACTCACCTCAATTCTCTGAGCCTCTGCCGCGGGATCATTTGTCCATGCAAGGGTTACAGGTTTTGGAGCATCCTTTCTGTAATCGGCCGGTTTGTTGAAGTATTCCATGACGTATGATACATTGTAATCTGCAATAGTATCATAACTGAAGTCATGCATGTAGCCGTAAATGATATCATTCTCCAGACAATAGGGTGATTTTGAGCAAACACGTCCTGCCAACAGAGATAACGCCAAAATGAAGTAGAATTTTCTCATAAGCAAAAACCGGATAATTATTGTTGGTTAGAACAAAAGTACACCTTTTTTATTATCGGACAAAAAAGACATTAAAAAAATGCGGCATGCAAATACTGCACGCCGCACTTTTTATCTGTTCATTATCAGTAGCTGATAATATATTTCTTTCCGTCCATTATATAAGCACCGGGACCGGGGTTGGTTACCTCCTGGCCAAGCAGGTTATAGATCTTACCGGTTACCTTGACGGCAGGCGCAATCTCCACCTTTGTCAGATAACTGCCCTCAACCTCACTTACAGGGCAGTCAAGCATGTAACTGATAAACCAGTTCAAATCTGTCTGGCTAATGGATGTACCGCCTACTCCCTCATTGAAGTACTTGTATATCTTGTGCTGAAGGTCCTGACCGTTAAGGCTCTTGACAGAGGCTACCATGACAGGGAAATTGCCTGTGTTGCGCTGGCACAGCACAGTTTCAAGCTTGTCACCTGAGAATGATGACAGCTCATAATCCTTGGACAGATCCTCCTCACTTACACCAAGCAGACCGTTGATAAGGAATGCCAGTGTTCCGGTACGCTCGGCACCGAGTGAGCCGCTCATATAGATGGCGGGAACTGCGGGATCACCGTTCTTGTCTTCAAGTTTGAGCCACTCTATTATCTTCTGCAGAGCTACCACATAGGCATCGCCGTTAAGTACGTTGGCACCCAGGCACTCACCGGCGTTGGCCACTCTCTGGAACTTGAACATACGGTTGTTAAGTGTTGATGCGGATGCATTGGTCTCACTGTCACTGCGCAGGTCAAGCTCTGCCTTAATGCCAAGAGCCTTAAGCATCTTGTTATCTTCAGAGGATACCATAGCCTTACCATCACCCTCTCCTATGTTGCGTTTGAGTCTTGAACCACGATACAGCACACCGCACTTAACCTGGTGAGGGGTTGAACCAACCTTTCCGGTCCAGCTACCCAGGTCACGGACGTTATAGATACTGCGAGCCTGAATCATATTGGCGTTACCGGATACCTTGAAGGCAGATGATACAAGAGTCACCTTGCTGTCACCCTTTTGGGCTGTAACCCTGAAATAATAGAGCTTTTGGGGGGTGAGTCCTTCAATAGTGAATGTGGAATCCGTGTCAAGAAGTGACTCCTCTACAATATTGCCTACAAAATTGGGATTCTCACATACAGACAGCTGCTGGTTCTTGGCACCCTGGTTGACCATCCACTTGACAGTAACGGGAGTAGGCCAGTCTGCACGGTTGCTTACGACCGGAATATTCAGGTAATTGGCAACGGTTGATACGGTGTAGTCATCGGCGCTGTAATGAGTCTCTGTCATATACTTGTTTACAGCGGGATTCTCAATGGTAAGAGCCATGACAGACTCTTCTGTAATGGGCACTATAACAGGAATGTACTTTTCAATACCGTCAACTACCACCAGGATATTTGCCTGACCGCCGCCTACTGCAGTAATGTTACCCTCGCTGTCAACGGTTGCAACATAATCGCTGGTTGACTTGAATGATGCAGCCGAATAGGTCAAGTGTGCAGGTATTGGAGTGATCTGTATCTTATGGCTCTGACCCTTTTCCAGTTTGAGGGTATCAACATCAACACTAAAGCCGGAAAGGATCTCATGACCGGTAAGATACTTTATAAGGAATGCCAGATCCTCCTCTGAGATTTTGGCACCCTGTACACCTTCACGCAGGTGATTGTACACCTTGCGCTGGAATGTGGCACCTTCAAATGACTTGATCTTGGCCACCATGTTTGAGAATTTGTAACTGTCAGCTTGTGAACATTTATCCAATCTGCCCACATCGGTTCTCTGACGTACAAGAATCTCCCACGTTCCAGGGTCAGCCTCATTATCCACAGAGTCACCGGAGAATGATGTAAGCTCAAAATCCCTGGCCAGGGCATCCTCACTCATACCGCACAGGGCGCCCACCAGATATGCCACGGTACCTGTACGGTCGGCACCTACAGAACAGTGCAGATAAACAGGTTTGTCCTCCTTGAACCAAGCAATCATCTGCTTGATACCGCGGATGCTATGAGGAGCATCGGCAAATGTAGCAATACGGCTTGCATAAGCACCGGTAAAGTTGGCAATAGGAATATCATCACCCAGATATGAATGGCGGGGACCTCCGTTTTCCATAGGAGCGTTGCTCTCATCACGCATATCAAGTTCTGCAAGCACACCCAGTCTGCGCAACTCGGCTATACCCTCATCTGTGATTATCTTCTCTGTGCTGCCGTTCACATTCAGACGTGAACCGCGAATAATCTTACCATACTTCATGGTTGTACCACCCATTGTAGGATAGCCACCCATATCACGTACGTTGAATATGCCGTCAATCTTAAGCATACGTACATGACCGGTTGTCTTGAACTGACCGGACTCAACTATATTGCTGTTTGCATTATCCACCACCTTCCAGTTATAGGTCCTGTTGGGGATAAGGTTATATACGTCAATTGACTGCGTTCCGGCAGCTACTGACAGAACCAACGGATCTGAATAGTTCTCATCCTCATCAACATAGAGCTTACCTGCAGCACTGAGCGATGCAGCCAGATTTACCTTGGCAGGCAGAGGCTGGTCAAGACGCTCACCATTGCCGCGGTTCTTCCAATCCCATGGAAAATCGTAACAGTATTTGGTGATATAGGTGTAACTGTAATCATTCGGGTTATACTCCGGCTCTGCAAAATACGCAGCTACCGTGGGATTATCCAGGCAGTAAGACGGAACGTCTGCGAACGACTGCAATGAAAACAGGCCAAATAAGATTAGGGTGTAAATTTTCCTCATACGCATTTATATGTTTTTATATTATTTCTTAAACGGCGTAAAAGTACTACAAAGAATCTTTACAACCAAACTATACACCATTCTTTTTCTCTTTACCCCATATCCGCTCCGTCCGCCAAAGTGTCCCGCACCCGTCCACTCGTGATTACCTTCTTTCCGCACCGAATGTGTTACACGCCCTCGTTTTGAGGGCATGTAACACAAAGACCCCCGCCACACGATTTGTGGGCGGGGGTCTTGTGGGACACTTTGGCGGACTGCTTGACTATACTCTCGGCTTTCACTTGACTTCTTCAAAGTCAGCGTCCTGAACGTTATCAGAGTTGTTTGAGCCACCCTGCTGGCCGGCATCCTGAGGACCGCTCTGAGCACCTGCGCCTGCACCGGGCTGTGCGCCGCTCTGCTGGTACATCTGGGCGCTGGCTGCCTGGAATGCTGTGTTAAGCTCGGCCATAGCCTTGTCAATAGCGGCAATATCCTGTGCCTTGTGAGCATCCTTAAGAGCATTCAGAGCGCTCTCAATGGGAGCCTTCTTGTCAGCGGGGATCTTGTCGCCCAGATCCTGCAGTTGCTGCTCGGTCTGGAAGATCATTGAGTCAGCCTGGTTAAGCTTGTCAACCTTTTCACGCTCCTTCTTATCGGCATCGGCATTGGCCTCGGCCTCAGCCTTCATGCGCTCAATCTCCTCCTTGCTCAGACCTGAACTTGCCTCAATGCGGATGGCCTGCTCCTTACCGGTTGCCTTATCCTTGGCAGAAACCTTAAGGATACCGTTGGCATCAATATCAAATGTAACCTCAATCTGAGGTACGCCACGGCGTGCGGGAGCGATACCCTCCAGGTTGAACTGGCCTATGGACTTATTCTGACTTGCCATGGGGCGCTCGCCCTGCAGAACATGTATTGTTACGGCTGTCTGGTTATCGGCAGCTGTTGAGAAAATTTCACTCTTCTTGCACGGAATGGTTGTGTTGGCCTCAATCAGCTTGGTCATCACACCGCCCATGGTCTCGATACCCATGGTAAGAGGTGTTACATCCAGCAGAACGATATCACCTACACCACCCTCCTTGTTCAGGATAGCGCCCTGGATTGATGCACCTACTGCAACAACCTCATCGGGGTTAACGCCCTTGCTGGGTACCTTGCCGAAGAAGTCCTCAACAAGTTTCTGGACAGCAGGGATACGGCTTGAACCACCAACCAGGATTACCTCATCGATATCTGAATTGCTCAGACCGGCATCCTGCATAGCCTTGCGGCAGGGCTCCAGGCAAGCCTGGATCAGACCGTTGGCCAGCTGCTCAAACTTGGCACGTGTAAGAGTTTTTACAAGGTGACGCGGTACACCTGCCACCGGCATGATGTACGGCAGGTTGATCTCTGTGCTGGTTGATGATGAAAGTTCTATCTTGGCCTTCTCGGCAGCCTCCTTAAGACGCTGCAGAGCCATGGGATCCTGAGTCAGGTCAGCACCCTCATCCTTCTTGAACTCCTCAACCAGCCAGTTGATGATTACCTGGTCAAAGTCATCACCGCCCAGGTGTGTATCACCGTTTGTGGCAAGCACCTCAAATACGCCGCCGCCGAACTCCAGGATAGAGATATCGAATGTACCGCCACCCAGGTCGAATACGGCAATCTTCATATCCTTGTTAGCCTTGTCAACGCCGTATGCCAGAGCAGCGGCTGTAGGCTCGTTCACGATACGCTTTACATCAAGACCGGCAATCTGACCAGCCTCCTTGGTAGCCTGACGCTGTGAGTCACTGAAGTATGCCGGAACTGTGATAACGGCCTCGGTTACCTCCTGACCCAGATAATCCTCGGCAGTCTTCTTCATTTTCTGAAGAATCATGGCTGAGATTTCCTGAGCGGTGTAGAGACGACCGTCTATATCCACACGCGGCATATTGTTGTCACCCTTTACTACCTTGTAAGGTACGCGGGCAATCTCTTTCTGAACCTGATCCCAGTTCTCACCCATGAAACGCTTGATTGAGAACACGGTACGCTGCGGGTTGGTGATAGCCTGACGCTTAGCAGGATCACCCACCTTACGCTCGCCACCGTCAACGAATGCAACGATTGAAGGGGTTGTACGCTTGCCCTCGCTGTTAGCTATTACGACAGGCTCGTTACCCTCAAATACTGAAACGCACGAGTTTGTGGTTCCAAGGTCAATTCCAATAATCTTTCCCATAGTTGTATGTTTTTATTTGTTTGAACTCAAAATTTGACACTTGACTATGGTACAAAACAAATGCCACGGCGCTTTTGGGCACCGTGGCATGACATTTCTGCCGTTTTGGCAGTTAATCGTTCATCATCTCCGAGTCATCGTCCGGTTCCGGAGTCTGGGGACTGCCCAGAATGGCTGCCATGATCTTCTGCTCAAGCTCATCGGCAAGTTCCGGATTGTCCTGCATTACCTGCTTGGCAGCATCGCGGCCCTGTGCCAGACGTGTGTCACCGTAGCTGAACCATGAACCGCTCTTTTTGAGTATGCCGTACTCAACGCCCAGGTCAACAATCTCACCGCACTTGCTTATGCCCTCACCGAACATGATATCGAACTCGGCCTTGCGGAAAGGAGGTGCCACCTTGTTCTTTACAACCTTTACGCGTACCTGGTTACCTACAACGTTGTCACCATCCTTAAGAGATGTGACACGGCGTATATCCAGACGTACCGATGCGTAGAACTTGAGTGCGTTACCGCCAGTGGTTGTCTCAGGATTACCGAACATTACACCTATCTTTTCACGCAACTGATTGATAAAGATACAGGTGGTGTTGGTCTTGTTGATGGTCGATGTCAGTTTGCGCAGTGCCTGGCTCATAAGGCGTGCCTGCAGACCTACCTTGTTGTCACCCATATCGCCCTCAATCTCAGCCTTGGGAGTAAGTGCAGCCACACTGTCTATCACGATGATGTCAATGGCGCTGGAGCGGATAAGCTGCTCGGCTATCTCCAGGGCCTGCTCGCCGTTATCGGGCTGTGAAATCCACAGGTTGTCAATGTCAACGCCAAGCTTGGCGGCGTAGAAACGGTCAAAGGCATGCTCTGCATCAATGAATGCGGCTATACCGCCGTTCTTCTGAGCCTCGGCAATGGCATGAATGGCAAGAGTGGTCTTACCTGATGATTCGGGACCGTAAATCTCAATTATTCGGCCACGCGGATAACCGCCTACGCCAAGTGCGGCGTTAAGACCGATTGAACCGGTTGAGATGACATCAACATTCTCAATGCTCTCATCACCCAGTTTCATGATAGAGCCCTTACCAAAGCTCTTTTCAATTTTGTCAGTTGCTGCCTGCAAGGCCTTGAGCTTTTCACTCAAACCGGCATTCTGAGGGCCTGACGCACCCTCAATCTCTTTTTTTGCCATAATATGAATGGTTTTAATTATCAAATCCCGAAGAGTGTTCTCCAAGGTATCTCTCCAGCAGAACGCCACCTTGACGCTCCAAAGGCAAAGATATAATAAAATTGAGAATTGAAAATTGAGAATTGAAAATTAAATGGCTCGTACCTGCGTAATAATTTTCACGCAGGTTTTAGGTATCAATTCTCAATTTTCAATTTTCAATTTTCAATTTTCAATTTTCAATTCTCAATTATTCTCTTTTTCTTTGTTGTATGAATTCCGAATACGTAAAGATTATAGTCCGAGAGACCGGACTCAGGGAGAATCAGGTGGAGAACACCCTGAAACTACTTGAGAACGGCGCCACCATACCTTTTATAAGCCGATACCGCAAGGAGTCAACCGGCGGAATGGATGAGGTCCAGGTAACTGATGTGAGCAATGCGCTGGAGCGCCTGGATGCCCTTGCCAAGCGTAAAGAGACCGTAATAAGTACCATAGAGGGGCTGGACAAACTCACCCCTGAGTTGAAAGAGCGCATAGAGCACTGCTGGGATTCCACAGAGCTGGAGGATATCTACGCTCCTTACAAACCGCACCGCAAGACCCGTGCCGATGCCGCCCGTGAGAAAGGCCTTGAGCCGCTGGCTGAGTTTGTGATGAAACAAAACCAGTATGTTCCGCTGGACCGCGAGGCAAAGAAATACGTAAGCAAGGAGAAAGGTGTGGCAAGCGTTGATGACGCCCTGCAGGGGGCCATGGATATAATTGCCGAGCAGGTATCGCTTGACGAGGGTACACGCAATCAGGTGCGCAACGCCTACCGCCGCGGTGCCCGTATATACAGCAAGGTAGTTAAGAGCAAGGAGGCCGATGCCCAGAAGTACCGTGACTGGTTTGACTTTAACGAGCCCCTGAACCGATGCGCATCACACCGTCTGCTGGCCATGCGCCGCGGCGAAACTGAAGGAGTGCTCCGCGTTTCCATTGAGATTGATGATGACAAAGCGGTCGATTCACTGTCACGTCACTATGTCCGCGGCAAGTCAGAGGTGTCTCAACTGGTAGATGAAGCCGTGCAGGATTCATACTACCGTCTGCTCCAGCCTTCAATTGAAAATGAGTTTGCCGGGGATTCGAAGAGTAAGGCCGACGCTGAAGCGATACGTATATTCGCACGCAATCTGGAGCAGCTCCTGATGGCCTCGCCATTAGGTCAGAAGGCCGTTTTGGGCATAGATCCGGGATTCCGGACAGGCTGCAAGGTAGTCTGTCTGGACCAGCAGGGAACACTCCTTCATAATGAAGCCATATTCCCCCACCCGCCCCATAATGAGGCCAGGCAGGCAGCAGCAAAAATACAGGCACTTGTAGAGCAGTACAAAATAGAAGCCATAGCCATTGGCAACGGAACAGCAGGCCGCGAGACAAAAGAGTTTGTGGAGCATCTGCGTTTGCCCGCAGGGGTTCAGATATTCAGCGTGAATGAGGACGGAGCATCTATCTACTCTGCCTCCAAGACCGCACGTGACGAGTTCCCGGACTATGACATAACCGTTCGCGGAGCCGTTTCTATCGGCCGCCGTCTGATGGATCCGCTGGCAGAATTGGTCAAGATTGACCCGTCATCAATAGGCGTAGGCCAGTATCAGAAAGATGTAAACCAGACAGACCTTAAGCACTCGCTTGACCAGACCGTAATAAGCTGCGTAAACCGCGTGGGAGTGAACGTTAATACCGCCAGCACCCATCTGCTGACATATATAAGCGGTCTGGGACCTCAGCTGGCACAGAACATAGTTGATTACCGCACTGAGAACGGACCATTCAAGTCACGTAAAGAGCTCATGAAGGTTCCGCGCATGGGAGCAAAGGCATTTGAGCAGTCAGCTGGATTCCTGCGGGTTCCCGGCAGCAAGCAGCCGTTAGACAACTCAGCCGTCCATCCCGAGAGTTATCCTATCGTAGAGAAGATGGCCAAGGATCTGGACTGCTCTGTTGAAGACCTGATGAAGTCTGCAGAACTGCGTGCCAGGATTGACATAAACCGCTACGTAACTGACAAGGTCGGTCTGCCCACCCTGACCGACATAATGCAGGAACTTGAAAAGCCCGGTCGTGATCCCAGAGGCCCGTTAAAGAAGTTTGAGTTCTCAAATGAGGTTCATACCATTGAGGATGTCAAAGCCGGTATGGAACTGCCCGGCATTATAAGTAACATTACAAACTTTGGAGCCTTTGTAGATATTGGCGTTCATGTAAAAGGACTCATCCACATCTCCCAACTGGCTCCCGGCAAGTTCATCAAAGATCCCACCCAGGTGGTTTCCCTCCAACAGCAAGTCATGGTCAAAGTCCTGAGCGTAGATCTGGAGCGCCAGCGCATCAGCCTGGCTATGTCAGTTTGATGCAATTGATTATGCGGCCGCACTTGAGGCCTTCGCGGCGGGCAGAGAAGAAGCGGTGATTATTCTGGTAAGTACAGATGCCTGAGATTTGGATTGATTCTACACCGGATTCCTGCAGGAGCCACTCATTGGCGCGCCACAGGTCTATGTGAAGGCCGCCGTTCATGGGATTATCCTCAGTTGGAACCTTGGGGCCACAGTCTTTGAGTATCTGATCCATTGGGAATCCGGCCTCAGCAAAAGCATCCACAACCTCCTGCCCCACCTGAAAGCTCTCGGGTCCGATACCCGGTCCTATAACTGCCTTCAAATCAGAAGCGTTTGTACCATACCGCTCATACATGAAATCAATCACCTTCTGGCTGAGCCGTTGCACCGTACCCCGCCATCCGTCATGCACCGCAGCAACAGCCCGATGCACCGGATCATAAAGAAGCACCGGAATACAATCGGCCGTACGAACCGATATAGCCACACCCGGCACATCAGTAATGAGCGCATCAACACCTTCAAGTGCCTCCCTGGGAGTAAGAGGATCCGTCACCTCCCGTATCTCACACCCATGCACCTGATGAGGCTGCACCACATAAAACGGCAACTCCTCATCCCGTTCCGTACTGAAAGCTACAACACCGTCCGCAATCTGATATTTCATAATGCAAATGTAATCAAAAGTGGTGGGAGGGTGAGCGCTTTAGCGCGAAGTTTCAGATACTGATATCCCTAAAAGTTCCCTATATTAAAGCAGAGAGGCCGGAATACTCCAGCCTCTCCATCGAATCAAAAACTTCAATAATTATATCAGATTGTCTTTCTCGATATCCTTAAAGTACTTGTAGGTGTCAACCTTAAGCTCACCGCAAGCAGCCTCATCGGCCACGATGATTGCATGCGGATGCATCTGCAGGGCGCTGATAGTCCACATCTGGCAAACGCCCTCCTCAACACCGTGCTGCAGGGCGCGGGCCTTGTTGTGTCCGTTAACCATGATCATAACCTGCTTGGCATCCATTACAGTGCCAACGCCTACGGTAAGAGCGGTCTTGGGAACCTTGTTCACATCATTGTCAAAGAAACGACAGTTGGCAATGATGGTATCGGTTGTAAGGGTCTTCTGACGTGTACGGCTGGTGAGGCTTGAACCCGGCTCGTTGAAAGCGATGTGACCATCGGGGCCGATGCCGCCCATGAACAGGTCAATGCCGCCTGCAGCCAGGATAGCCTTCTCATAGTTCTCGCACTCAGCCTTGAGATCCTTGGCATTGCCGTTCAGGATATGAACGTTCTCCTTCTTGATGTCAATGTGGCTGAAGAAATTGTTCCACATGAATGAATGGTAACTCTCGGGATGCTCCTCGGGCAGATTTACATACTCATCCATGTTGAATGTGATTACATTCTGAAATGAAACCTTACCGGCCTTGTTAAGGGCAATGAGTTCCTTATACATGCCCAGGGGTGAACTTCCGGTGGGGCAACCCAGCTTGAAAGGTTTCTGAGCTGTAGGCTTGGCCTCGTTAATGCACTTGGCTACATAGTTTGCAGCCCATTTGGACATCTTAGCGTAGTCCGGTTCAATAATCAATCTCATAGTTGCATTTGTTTAAAATGACACAAAACGAACAGTTCGTTTTGTGTTATTCTGTTAATAGTCTCTTTCTTATATTCTGAATTCTCTCTGTAAACTCCTTGAGTTCCTTGCGCTGCTGCAGGATGAAGCTGTTATCCTCAAGCTTGCCCCAGGCGGCAATCATCTCATCCTCATTAAGGAATGTAGCCTGACGGAACTTGTTCTCATAGTCTTTCTTACGGGTCTCATACACCTGATCATATATATAAGTCTGCAGGTCTATTCCCTTGTTGAGAGCATTATTCCAGTCATCAGGCGTAAGCGTCTCAACACCAAGCATATGCTTGAGTGACATGTATGCGTGACGCAGTTTGTCAATAGGATACTTTTTCCATATCTCATTGTAACGGTGGTGAATCTCCTTCCAGGTATTGAGCGTACCGTCCTTGATGTCGGAACGGAGCTGGTCAACATCCTCCATTGACATGAGCTGACCGCCCAGGTTGAACCACACGCGAGCGCGGTCACCGTCAAAACGCTTGCTTATGCTCTGGAACGTCTCATCCTCATGCGCCTCAAGATATGAAACTATGTTCTTGACTGCATAGTAGGTAAGCATGTCACCATATGCATGATAAGCCTTATAAGGATGCAGTATAACCACCTTGCGGTGTGATTTCTCAATATTCTCGCCCAGAACCTCCAGATCCTTGATCTTTTCCGGATCACCGTTAAGGAGCTTGCGGCCCAACTCAACAAGTTCATCATCTGTCACCTTATCCAGGTTCTTGCCCTCCTTGTGCATCCAAGCCTTGGCAGTCCACTTGTCAAGCAGCTTGCGGGCCTCAATTGCCTCCTCCATTGTATCAGGGGCATATGCGTCAAACTCAATATTCTGGATCTTGAACACACGGTTGTCACGTGTGGCGTATTTCCAGTTGTTGCGTGCCATTGAGAACATATTGTACATCCAGGAGAATGCCGGCATGATATGCAGTTCACCATGAACCTCATCATTGCTGATGAGCGCAAACGGCAGCGGATTGACAAGTTCTGCAGGATATGCACCCTTGGCAAGCATGGTAAAACTGGCAAACTTGGATGAGTGTTTGACACTCACACACAAAGCGGGCCAGAATCCGCGTCCGGCCTCAATTTCACCGTCAAAAGTACGTGAGTTATGGTTTGAGCCGATGGTCGCGCCGGCAGCCAGGTTTGACTGACCCTTGACCACGCTGGCAATCAGGAACGAGTTGTTGTGATGCTGCTCATGTGCCGGGAAAATAAGGTTATGAAGCACCTCGCAGCATGAAATTGTGGAGTTGTCACCCATGAATGAATTCATCAGGCGGGCTCCGTACTTAAGGTTGGAGTGGCTTCCCAGAACAAAGCGGACGGCAATTACAGAGTAGAAAATGCGGCATCCGTAACCAATGATACCGTTTACCAGAACCACGTTCTCACCTATCTGGGTGGGATCCATCTCCGATGAGTTGATGGTTATGTTCTTAAGCTTGCTGGCACCCTTGATATAGCAGCTGTTGCCAATCTTTACATCCTTGATAATCCAGCAGTTCTTTATGACATTGCCGAATCCTATGGTTCCGTAGAATCCGCGGCGGCTGTCAAATGTACTCTGCGTAATGGCCTTGAGACGATCCTGAAGGCGCTTATCGTCAATGAACTTGGCCCACATGTAGGCATCGGCCGCAATCATTCCGTCAAACGGGAGCACCTTGCGGCAGCCGGTCTCGTTCATCAGTTCCAGCCACACACGAACATCCTCATCCTCACCCTCCTTTACAATGCCGTTGCCAAACTTGGCATGATCCGTGCATGACATCTCCTGTATATTGAACAGCATGCAGCGGTCTCCTATTATATAATGTGACAGGTAGTGAACGTTATGTATGGCGCAGTCATCACCTATATCACATGAGTGTATTGAGCTGTTTGTTATGCCGATGGGCAGGCGCAGGTCATGATACTGAAGTCCGTTGGAAGATACGCGTCCTATACGTACAAAGCCGTAGAACTTGTTGTTCTTGAGCATCATGGGATCAAACTCATCCGTAACCATGATGTTATCCCAACTCATGGCTGTATTGTCATTCTTGACCAGGGTCTCAATCTCAAAACTTGTCAGATGGCGCCATCCGTCCTTGGGTGCGCATACCTGGGTATTGCGGAGATAATACTTGTTCTGGCCTGCGGGAATATACTTGGGATCAAGGAAGCTGTTGAACAGCTGATCCGATGAAAGAACCGTAACTTTTTCCATAATAATCCTTTTTTTGTGGAAGGTTGCGGTGGCAAAGTTAATACATTTTAACGAAACTGCCAAGAAAAAGCCATATAAAATATTATTTTATATGAACCATGAAACAAAGTAAAATTAAAGTCTGCGCGAGGCGCAGACTATTTAATTTTACTTTTCCTCTTCGGCCTGTTTGGGCTCAGAAAAATCGTTCTGGCCGTTCTTTACCAGAAGATCATACCAGCCGGCAATTTTCTTGATGTGACTGGGATAAACGCGGTCGCGGTCAAAGTCAGGAACAATACCTGCAAAGAACTCCAGGAGTTCCGCATTTGATGCCTTCTTCCAGTTGAACTCTATCTCCTTCTTGCCAAGCTTGGTCTCAATAGCCTTGAACACCTCACGCAGAGGCATCTCCTTGTCATCTGTAAAGATAGAGATGTCACCAAGTGAAACCACCTTGTCTGTACCCTGAATAGGCATGCGTTTCTTGGTCTCATCAATATTCTCGACAATGATGGCACCGCGGCCACTGGTAAGAAGCTTAAACAGGCCTGGTTTGCCTGAAATAGTCAAAATCTCGTTCAGCATAATAGTATGTTATATGTTAAAAGTTTTCTTACATTTATCAATCAGGCCGTCAATCTGCGGCTCAAGCGGCTGACTGCCGTCATTTACAATCACAAAATCCGCCCTGCTGCATTTTTCCGCCTGGTCCATCTGATTGTTTATACGTTCCATGACAGCCTCACGGGCCACTTTGTCACGTTCCATACAGCGACGCACACGGAGTTCCAGGGGAGCATCCACACAAACCCTGAAATCAGTCTCACCGTCAAAACCGGACTCAAAGAGTATGGCCGATTCCAGAACGCAGAAATCCCTACCCGCCTGGGCATCGGCCCACTGTCTGAAATCATCCTTTACATGCGGATGGATAATGGCATTCACCTTGGCCAGATTCTCCGGATTGCCGAATATGAACTGCGACAGGACCTCCTTCTGCATTACTCCGCAACCGCAGGGGCAGTAGAGCGTAGAACCCACCAGCCGTGTCAGCTCAAGCTTTATCACAGGATTGGTGGCAGTTATAAGCTTGGCCCGCGCATCGGAATCATAGACCGGAATGCCACGAAGCCGCATCTTGGCCGCCACATAGCTCTTGCCGCACCCTATTCCACCTGTAATCCCTATCCTTATCATCTCACTCCACGTTTGTCTCCATAAGGTAATCAACAACACGGGTCTGCAGACGCACGTTGCGCACATTGGCCGGCTGCGTCAGAATGCGCAGAGCCGCCTTGGAACTGTTACGTCCGGCTATTTCGTTGTAATCAACCACAACCTTGAAATCATGGGCATTTATCCTATCATATTCAGACATCTTGACCCACACGGAGACTGTCACCTTTGACGGAAATGACTTAAGGGTGATGTTATCCGGGAAATTTATTCCGGCTACAGGCACATCCAGGCTTTTCTCAGTGTATTGTTGCGCAACAACCGTCATCTGAACGCGGTCAGCACCGATTAACGCTCCGGGAACGGGCCTGACCGGAACCGTGCTGATCAAAGTATCGGCACTGAGCGTGACTGATTGTACATCGGCAATGACATGATGATCGGCAGTGTCCGATGCCAGCACCCTGACACTGATACTGTCAGGTCTGAACGTTATACGTTCCAGAAAGAACTGATCCTGACTCTCCACGTCGCCGGCAAACTCAACCGGAAGCATCATGGTGCGCTGACCGGCATACTGATAAACCAGCGAATCAGGTTCAATCTGTCTGATTACGACCGACGGCGGAAGCAGCATCGCAATGGAATCACGCAGACGCTGTGTAGGCATCGATGCATGCCCCTGCCTGTGGCTGAACGCATCATCACTTACATGAATGACATGCTTGCCTAAACGGCGGCCGGACCTGCTCAAATCAGTTCCCTTACCGCTAAGCGACACTATAAGCTGCTCCACAGGGGCAGATACAATCCTCACGTCATCAGGAAAGCCTGTCACAGCCAGCGGGACCTTAAGGACGGTCTGACTGTCCTGGCTCATGGTCTGTGACAACCAAAAAAAGAACGTTATGCCTAGAAAGAGCAAATAAACCAGGAAATCCCCTCTGAACAGTTTCAGAAGGGAATATCCGATTTTTCTCAATGATTCTGCAAATCGGGATGGGTGTTCTCCTGATTCCCGCACAGCTATCCTTATTTACGCTTTCTCGTCCTTGCTGGGATCCTTCTTCTTGCGACGTGAAGGCTTCTCAGGCTTAACGGGCTGAGGTGTGGGAACAGGATTGACATAACGCTTGTCAACCTTGATCTTCATGCCCTGGGCAATCTCAAGAGTTACAGAAACCTCGTCAATATCCTTGATCTTGCCGAATATGCCTGAGCTGGTAACAACATCCTGCTCTTTCTGCAGGGCGTTACGGAATTTCTCGCCCTCCTTGTCCTGACGGCGAGGCATGATGAACATCATAAGCATAAGGATTATGATGACCCAGATAAAGGCCGTTCCGCCAAACAGGCCACCGGTGGCGCCCGATCCGCTATCTGTTGATGAGGATGCAGGAGCGCTCAGGTCAACATTCTGAACAAAATTCATTGTGTGTACGTTCACCTCCTGATATGTCATCAGAGAGGGGTTAAGTAAAAGCATCTGTGCCATAGTTTGTTATGTTGTTTTATGATTAGAATTCCTTATTGAGTTTGCCCTGGGCTGCCATATCCTTGGCAATAGTGTCAAGCATACCGTTCACAAAGCTGCCGCTGGCAGCGGTGCTGAGCGATTTGGCCAGTTCAACATACTCATTGATGGTTACACGAACGGGGATACCCTCTATATGAAGCATCTCGGCCATAGCCACCTGAATGATTATCACGTCAAGGAATGCCAGACGGCTGGGGTCCCAGCGGCGGCAGTTGGCTGCAACCACCTTCTCACGTTCATCGGCCATAGCCAGGCCGTAATGCAGCAGGTCTGTGGCGAACTTGCGGTCATCCTCATCCTTGAACTCGGTCTTAAGCGGCTGAGAGGCTGCCTTTCCGTCATCAAATGAGCGGATGGTCTTAAGCACGAACGAGTCAATCAGTTCCTTGTCACCGTTCCAATATATGTTCTGCTCCTCAAGCAGGGCATCCAGTTCATCACTGCTCTCAATAAACTCCTTGTAGAGCTTGCGGCAGAGTTCCTTATCGGCCTCAAAGTCAAACTTCTCACCCTGGATATATTCCTCCATGGCGTCTGACTGCAGAATCTTGCTTACGGTGTCCTGCAACCAGTCTGACTCAAACAGCCAGTCCATATCATTGCACTGTACAAAAGAGTCAAGCTCAGCGTTGGTCTCCAGTTGGCTGATGAATTTGTTCTCGGCCATAAGCACCTCACGACGTGAGATATGAGGCTCGTTCATGCGTCTCTGCTTGGCTACGGATTTACGTATCTGACGGGCCCAAGCCACTGGAATAAACAAAAGGGTTTTGTAAAGAGAATACGCACTGTCAATGCTCTGAGCGAGCTCACGATCGGCCGTTGCCGTCTTCTGCCCGCCGTTCTGGTAGTATGCGTAGATTACCTGAACTACTTTCAGTCTGATGAGAACTCTGTTGATCATTTGTGTCCAAACCGTTAATCCGGTCTGCAAAAGTACTAAAAAAATTCTGCACAAGGCCCATTTACACGCCCTAATTCTTGGCGATATCAAATCAATTCACCATTTTTGTAAAAAATTAAAATTAGTCGCGTAATGGAGGAATTCAGGAAGAAGACAGCCGATGAGATGGAGAAAGACGTAATCTTTTCACACGCCATCAAGGCAGGAAAACGCATTTACTACATGGACGTACGCAAGACACGCAAGGATGAGATGTATCTGTCCATAACGGAAAGCAAAAAAATTGTGAGCGGAGACGGCGATGACGCGCAAGTTAGTTTTGAGAAGCATAAGATATTCCTCTACCGTGAGGATTTCAGCAATTTCATAGACGGCCTGACCAAGACCATCAAGTTCATCCACGAGGCCGAGAAAGCTGAGACCGATGCACCCGAATCAGAGACCGCATCGTCGGAAGACCCCAAGGATGATTTCAAAATCGAATTTTGATGGCATTGAAAATTGAAAATTCTTTCAGTCGCTTCGCTTTGTGAAAGCGTCCCTTCGGGCCGAGCGGAGAATTAAATGGTTCGCACCTGCGTACCATAACCTAAGGAGGCTTCGCCATAATCGAGGTCTCCATTCTTTTTACACTCTTATTAAGGTACTGCGTATAAATTTTCAATTTTCAATTCTCAATTCTCAATTTATTTTGTACCTTTGCGGCGCTTTTACGTAAAGCATACCGTAAAAGGTAGTGTTTTGTGTGATGGTGAATTGAGTATTAACAATTTAGAGTAACACGTTTTAAGATGAAATCAATTGACGTAAAGGGCACAGCCCGCAACGAGTTCGGTAAGAAAGAAATGAAGGCTCTCCGCAAGCAGAACCTTATTCCCTGCAACCTCTACGGCGTAGAGAAGGATGAGAAGGGTCTTCCTGTAGCAAAGGCTTTCACAGTTTCTTTCGAGGAGGTTCGCAACCTCGTTTATTCACCCGATATTTTCTCAGTTAACCTGACCATTGACGGCAACACCGTTCTGGCAGTTATGCGTGAGATCCAGTTCCACCCCGTTAAGGATAACATCCTGCACATTGACTTCTATCAGATCACTCCTGAGAAGCCCATCGTAATGGCTGTTCCCGTTAAGCTGAACGGTCTGGCTGCTGGTGTTAAGGCCGGTGGTAAGCTGGAGCAGATTCTTCGTCGCGTTAAGGCTAAGGCTCTCTACACCGCTATACCTGAGAAGATTGAGATTGACGTTACCCCGCTGGGCATCGGCAAGTCATTCAAGGTTGGTGACCTCAAGGTTGATGGCATCGAGTTCACAAGCCCCAAGGACGCTGTGATCTGCACAGTTATGTCAACACGTTCTGCTGCTGCCAACGCTGCTTCTGAGGAGGCACCTGCTGAGGCTCCCGCTGCTGAGGCTCCCGCTGCTGAGTAATAATTGACTGATGAAATATCTGATTGTGGGGTTGGGTAACCCGGGCGACGAATACCAGAATACCCGCCACAACATAGGATTTATGGTATTGGACGCCCTAGCAAAGGCGTCCAATACTGTTTTTGAGGACAAGCGATACGGCTTTGTAGCGCACACGCGCATAAAGAACCGCGAGCTTGTGCTCCTTAAGCCTACTACCTATATGAACCTTAGCGGCAATGCTGTCCGCTACTGGATGAATCAGGAAAAGATTGAGCCCGATAACCTGCTTGTTGTGGCCGATGACCTGGCACTGCCCCTGGGCAAGATCCGTCTCAAGGCTAACGGCAGCAACGGCGGTCACAACGGACTGGGCAACATCATCCAGGTGCTCTGCTCTGAGAAGTTCTCCCGACTCCGGTTCGGAATAGGCAATGACTACCCCATGGGTGCTCAGATCAAGTTCGTTCTTGATCCCTTCAATGCCGATGAGCAGAAGATCATTGATGAGCGCATCCCCGTGGCTGTTGAGGCCGTCAGGAATTTCTGCCTGGCAGGAATCAATGACACCATGTGCAAATTCAACAATAAATAGTCATGGCAGAAGCCCGTATTGACAAATGGCTGTGGTCAGTGCGTATCTTCAAGACACGCACTGTGGCATCGGACGCCTGCAAGAAGGGCCGCATATCGGTCAACGGCGTTCAGGTCAAGCCTTCCAAGACGGTCCATGAGGGCGATACCGTACAGGTCCGCAAGCCGCCTGTAACCTACTCTTTCCGCGTTCTGCAGTGCATTGAGAACCGTATAGGAGCCAAGCTGGTGCCGGAGATGATGGAGAACATCACACCTAAGGAGCAGTATGACTTGCTGGAGATGAACCGCATAGGCGGATTCGTAAAACGCGCCGCCGGCCTGGGCCGTCCCACCAAGAAAGACCGCCGCGACATGGAAGACTTCCTGTCCGATGCGCCCTTTGACCTCCCGGAAGAATTCGATTTCGGCGAGTAAGAAGAAAACACAAAACGAACAGTTCGCTCTGTGTTCAGCAACACAGAACGAACTGTTCGTTTTGTGTTTTCTTACCAGGTGCGCTGAGCTACGACCTCGATGATGCGGACGATGGTCTGCATGGCTTTCTGCATGCTCTGGATGGGAATGAACTCGTATCGGCCATGAAAATTCAATCCGCCGGCAAAAAGATTGGGACAAGGCAGTCCCATGAATGAGAGCTGTGCTCCGTCTGTACCGCCACGTATAGGCACTTTGACAGGATTTACGCCAGCCAGACGCATAGCCTGGCAGGCTATATCCACCACATAAGGAACTTTGTCAATCTGTTCCTTCATATTGTAGTACTGGTCTGTAACCTCAACTACAACTGCGCCTTCACCGTATTGGGCGTTCATCTTATCAGCAACGGACTTTGCAAACGTCTTGCGGGCCTCAAACCCTGCACGGTCATGATCACGTATAATATAGGTGACAGTAGCATGATCAACCTCTCCGGACAAACCCACAATATGATAAAAGCCCTCATATCCCGCAGTAGTACCCGGAGTCTCGCCGGCAGGGAACATATCAATCAATTCGGCCGCAAGCAGTGATGCATTCACCATTTTACCTTTTGCATATCCAGGATGGACCTCAAGACCCTGGATCTGGAACACAGCCTTTGCAGCGTTGAAATTCTCATACTCAATCTCCCCCACCTCGCCGCCATCGACCGTATAGGCAAAATCACAGCCAAAAAGCTTTACATCAAAATGTGATGCACCCATACCTATCTCCTCATCAGGATTGAACGCCACTCGTACACGGCCGTGCTTGATCTGGGGATGATGCTGCAGATACTCTACGGCCGATATGATCTCGGCTATTCCCGCTTTATCATCGGCCCCAAGCAGGGTTGTGCCGTCGGTCACTATAAGATCCTCCCCCTTGTGTGCAAGCAGTTCCGGAAAAAGGGTTGGAGAAAGGATTATATCCTGCTCCCTGTTGAGCACAATGTCACCACCGTCATAATTGGGGACAATGCGAGGCTTGACATCCTTGCCACTCATGGAGGGACTGGTATCCATATGTGATATGAATCCTATTACCGGGACCTCTCTGTCTGCATTTGAAGGGAGCGTGGCATAGACATATCCCATATCATCCATATACACCTCTTCCAGGCCGATACTCTCAAGCTCGGCTTTGAGCTGCCGCGCCAGATTGAGCTGACGGGCGGTACTGGGAACGGTATTTGAATTTTCGCAAGACTGTGTATCGACAGCCGTATAGCTTAAAAACCTCTCTGTTAAGTCCAATTTCTGATTCGCTTTTATATACTCACAAACTTACTCATTTTTTTGCACAAACCCTGATTCTGTCATCATTTCATAGTACATTCGCGCATGATTCAACAAATCCGCTTTATGAAACGTTTTTATTCCCATGCCGTATTGCTGCTCTCATTACTGGTTACAGCATGCAACAGCAAGAGTGATTCAGAAAAGTTTATTGATGACCTTTACAACAGGATGCCCCAGCAGGAGCGCATTGCACAGCTCCAGAGCATGTATATGGACGGTCTGTTCAATGATCAGGGAGAGCTTGATACCGCACAGTGCCGCAAACTGATACCCTACGGTATAGGACACTTTTCACAGTTCTGCCTACAGCAGCCGCGTGACCCGGAAGAGATACGCAACCGCACCATTGCCATCCAGGACTGGCTCATCCATAATACTCCCAACGGCATTCCGGCGCTGCTGCATGAGGAGGTACTATCCGGCATCAACACCCTGGGATCAACCATCTATCCGCAGCAGATAGGTCAGGCAGGTTCATTCAACTTAGAGCTGGCTGAACTCAAGACCCGCCAGACAAGCACCCAGCTGCGCAAAATGGGCGGAGTACTGGCGCTGTCACCCATGGTGGATGTATGCCGCACACCCTCATTCAACCGTCTGGAGGAGTCTTATGGTGAGGACGCATACCTGTCGGCCGCAATGGGCGTAGCCTTTGTAAAAGGCCTGCAGCAGGATAACCTCAAGGAGGGCGTAGGAGCCTGCACCAAGCACTATCTGGGTTACGGAGGCGGAGGCGATGCCCCGAAGAAAGAGCTGATGGAGGAGATACTTATGCCTCACGAGGCTATGATCCGCCTGGCCGGAAGCAAAGTGGTTATGCCCGGATATCATGATGTGCACGGAATAAAGTGCGTGGCCAACAGCGAGATACTGACCGATATCCTGCGCTCATATCTTGGTTTTGACGGAATGGTGGTAAGTGACTATTCGGCCATAGGACAGATACCGGACCTGGAGAGTTCCGTACAGAAGGCTGCAGCAGCCATCAATGCAGGAAATGATGTGGATTTTCCGTCAGGTGCGGAGTACAGGCATCTGCAGGAGGCCATAGACCGCGGACTGGTAAAGCAGCAGACGCTGGAGCGTGCGGTAAAGAACGTTCTGCGTCATAAGCTGCGCGCAGGACTGCTGGATGAAAACCCTTATCTGTACAGCACAGAACCTATAATACTGGACACTCCCCAGGAGCGCCAGACAGCATATGACATTGCCTCACAGTCAATCGTACTGCTTGAAAACAAGGGTATCCTGCCGCTCAGGAACGCCCGCAACATATTCGTTACCGGCCCCAACGCCAATTCCATATGGGCCATGTGCGGTGATTACACCTATCCGGCCATGTCATATTTCTGGAAGATGGTTGAGGATATTGAACAGCGTGACCAGCCGCATATTGTCAAGCTGTTGGAGGGCATGAAAGCCCGTAAGCCCGATGGCATTAACATAACCTATTCGCGCGGCTGTGACTGGACCGAGACGCTTGAAACCAAATACCGCGAGGATGGTGACGAGCGTGCCTGGGACTGGAAGATAATCCACCGCATGGTCAACTCCGGCGAGGAGGCCAACCGCAAGGAGGCGCTTGCCATGGCCAGTAAGGCCGATGTCATCATAGCCGCCATGGGTGAGAACGTGATGCTGTGCGGCGAGAACCGTGACCGGTACGGACTGCGTCTGCCCGGCAGCCAGGAGCAGTATGTTGAGCAGCTCATCCAGACGGGAAAGCCCGTTGTGCTGGTTATGTTCGGAGGCCGCGCGCAGGTGGTATCCGGCCTGGCGGAGCGCTGTGCAGCTGTAATACAGGCATGGTATCCCGGTGAGGAAGGCGGTAATGCCGTGGCTGATATCCTTTACGGAAACATATCGCCGTCGGCCAAACTGTCCGTAAGCTATCCTAACACCGAGATTTACCAACCCATATGCTACAACTACTCTGAAGAGCAGGACCCACGCGTGCAATGGCCTTTTGGTTACGGTCTGAGCTACACCACATTTGAATACAGCAATCTCAAGGTAGCCCATGAAGCCGCCACAACAGACCAGAGCATTACCCTTTCATTCCGCATCACCAATACGGGCAGCGTTGCGGCCGATGAGGTGGCACAGATCTATCTCTCTCCCACCCGCGATGACCAGAACATCCGCCCCATCCAACTTCAGGGCTTTGCGCGTGTATCACTGGAGCCGGGTCAAAGCAAGGATGTAAGCATACGTCTCTACACCGAGCAGCTGGGATACTACAGTAATGAGAACGGCAGGCAGTGGAACATCGACCCCGGTACCTTCTGCATCAAGATAGGAAGTTCATCAACGGATATCAGGCTCAGCCAGGACATCACACTCAAAGGCAAGCCGGTAAACAAACCGCTCAGAGAGCATTACCTCTCTGAAGCGGAATGATTAATTGAGAATTGAGTTTGTTACCTATCTTTGCAGCTCAATGAAAAGGATAAGGGTATATTTAGTTGCTTTACTGTGCGTGCTGAGCATTGCAGGTGCTGCGGCACAGACTGACAGCATCAGGTCTGGTTTCTTAAATTCTATAGGAAACCGTCTGGATGAGAAAGCCCAGCTCAAATATGACCCCCTCTATATTGAGGTCCCGGACCGTCCATGGCGTATCATACTGCGCTCAAAACTGGATGAAATCACTACAGATTTTGTAAACTACAACTCTTTTGACTACGAGGATGAGACCTACAAGACACTGCTGGACATGCAGCTTGACTCAAAACTGAACAAATCTGTGGGTCTTTGGGTTGGCTACCGCGGACTTGGTATAGGTTATTACTACAAACTGGGCAAGAAAGACCTTTACAACATCTCCATAAGTGCCACCGGAGCCAAATTCGGATTCAACTTCAGGCTAAGAGGCATGAAATATGACGAGCTCCATGCAAAACTGGGTTATGTAGCTCCCATAGACACACTCATATTTGACGATGACGCCCATTTTTGGGAACCGATAGATGCAATGACGTTTTACTTCAACGGGTACTACGTATTCAACGGCCGCCGCTACTCGCAGCCCGCGGCATATAATCAGGCAGTCATCCAGAAAAAATCAGCCGGATCACTGCTGTTAGGTGCAACGGCTTATGCATCGGGCATAAATATGGCCTACAACGAGAATGCCAGCCTAATCTATTACTGCGACTCAGTGGGAACAATAACGTTGGGAAAGATTGCTGTCGGCCTGGGATACGGTTACAACTGGGTTCCCGCACGCGGATGGACTATCAACGCAATGGTTATGCCCAACATAAGCGTGTCCGATAAAATCATACTCTCCAAGTATGACTGCAACTACAGCATGATTGCCGGCCAGGAAGAGGATGACTACGGCACATGGGACAGCCAGAACCACGTGTGGGAAAACGGCAAGGTTCACAAGGTTATAGCCCCCACCGAGGGCGAAGAGATGACTGAGTTACCGCCAGACCTGGAGATATGGCTGGATCATGAAGATGCCAACCGTACCCGATGGGCGTTTAACGTTGACCTGCGCATGGGTGTTGCCTACTGCTGGAATCGCTATTTCATCAGTGCCAACGCCATTTTCAACCACTTTAATTACGGGCGCAAGAACAATACTGTAAGTTTGAATGACTGGTACGCCACCGTATCACTTGGTTTCAGGCTGTAGCAGATCCTTGTTGGTCATGGCGCAGACACAGGAATCGGACCATACGTTCTCAGCAGTCTCGACCATATCAATTATCGTATAGATAGGCAGGATGATGCCAAGGATTGCCACAGGAGCACCTATGCCTGACATGAGTGACAGAGTCAGGAAGAAACAACCCATGGGAACGCCGGCATTACCTACGGCCGATATAACCGAAATCAGTATCCACAGCAGTATTGTGCTGAACGTGATAGGCGTACCGCCGTTCTGCATCACAAAGAGCGATGTAACAAGAATGAACGCGGCGCATCCGTTCATGTTGATGGTGGTGCAGATGGGCAGCACAAAGCGGGCCACCTCCTTACGCACGCCAAGACGGTTCTCGGCCGATTCCATGGTCACGGGCAGCGTTGCGGCACTGCTCTTGGTAAATAGAGCCATAAGCACGGCCGGCATCATGCGTCCAAGCACATGTATGGGATTGAGTCCGCGTGCCAGCAGGAACAACGGCAGCACAATGAAGAACTGGATGAAATTGCCGCCAAGTACCACCAGCACGTATTTTCCTATGGAGTCAGCTATAACACCGGCCGATATCTGAGCCGACAGCTGGGCGGCAAAAGCCACAATACCCAGCGGCAGAGTCCATATGAGTCCGCGTATGAGCAGGAACAGCAGGTCCTGCAATCCGGTCAGTCCCTTTACCAAAATGGCCTTGTTCTCTGATTCCGGAAGTTTTGACAATCCTATGCCCACCGCAAATGCCAGCAGTAACAAAGAGAGCACGTTACCCTCCAGGAAAGGGCGCACAATGTTATTGGGTACAACACCAAGTATGTGATCCAGATAGGATGATTGAGAATTGAGAGTTGAGAGTTGAGAATTATCGGACTGGGCTATGTCTGCAAGAGGCAGGTTTCCGGGCTTAATAAGCACATACAAAAGCGCGCCTACTGCAGCAGCGGCAACTGTTGTAAGAAGAGTGTATGTTATGGTACGACCAAATATCTTGCCCGACCCCTGTGAACCAAAAGTGGCAAAGGTAGATATCACGGCAAGCACGATAGTGGGCACAGCCAGCAACTGGAACAGCCTGGTATAGACAGTGGCAATAACGTTCATGGTCTCATCAAGCCCATGAATACCCAGAACTCCAAGAACAGCACCCAACACGAGTGCTCCAACCCAAACAACAACCTTTTTCATTTACAGTTCAATTGATAGATTCAAGTATATGTTACGGCCTTTCTGCGGAATGTTGTTCCAGTCAGAATAGGCGGAATAACTTTTGTCAAACAGATTCTCAATGCCACCTCGAATTGAGAATTCTTTCAGTCGCTTCGCTTTGTGAAAGCGTCCCTTCGGGCCGAGCGGAGAATTGAGAATTGAGAATTGATAGACTGCGGACAAATTTACAATATTCCACGATTGGGTCTCTGTTTCTCCGTATTTTGGTGCATAATCTGTCTGGCGGGCATTGCCGCGTACCTCAACTTCGGTCTGCAGGCTGCCGTATCTGTACTGCAGCTGCGTACGCCATGCCACGGGTGATATCAGAGGCAGAGCATCGCCCACATCATCGCGGCCCACACTGTAGCCCAGTCTGCCGTTCCATGCAAGGCTCTCCGTAATCCGCCAGTTGGCGGTAAGTGAGGTATTTGCAATCAGGGCATGATCCAGATTGCCGTAAACCTTGACACCCTCGGCGCCTACAGTCATGGCAGAAAGCCTACTGTCCAGATGGCCTATGATGTAATCCTTAAAAAAGAATGCGTTTGCATCAAGACCAATTGAGAATTGAGAATTGGGAATTGAAAACTGGGCGGAGCCGTTCAATTCTATGGCGGACTCGTTGCTCAGGTGCGGATTACCCATGTAATCGTATTGGTCAAAGGTGTTGTTCAGGTAGTAACCGTAGGCCTCGGTTACTGTGGGAGCTCGGCTGCCCCAGCCGGTACCAATTGAGAATTCAGAATTGAGAATTGAGAATTGGTAGGAGGCGGCTATACGGCCGGTGGTCTGATAGTAACGGTCGGTCATCAAGGGAAAGAAGACCTTCTGACCACGGTAGCCCTCGTCATTGTTGAGACGCTGGTTCTGCCATGCCACCTTGGCCGACAGACGCAGTGTCTGATTATGGGACACCGTCACGTTATCGGTCAGGGCCACACCGGTATTGAAAGTTCCTACATCGGGCCATGTAACCATATACATGGGCGCAGCACCACCGGGATACATGGTCATATCAGCAAACAGACGGTTGTAATAAAGGTCATAGTTCACTGCTACATCATGCTGCAGACCTGCATTGTAATCACCTATTGAGGTGGTAAGCAGACTGTAAAGACCTGCGGTCCAGCTGTCGCCGGGCATATCCATGTGTATCTCCACATCGGGACGTGTGGTATCATCCATGATATGGATAATGTGATTGTAGTAGGCCTTGGTCTCCCATCCCGCATTGCTGAACTGATGCTTGTATGAGAGCGAGGTAATGAATCCCTGCGCCTTTGATACATCCATGTTCAGTGCCGGATAACCCACGTCTGTGGCACGGTCAAATATAACCGTGCTCTCCAGAACGTCGGTATCGGTAAGGCGCAGTCCTGCGTTGGCAAAGAGATTGACCTTACTGAATTGTGAATAGTTGAGCAGCTGTCCGCCACCCACCTGGTAGCAGTCGGCAGCACGATAAAACACACCGGTGTTAAGGTAAGTCCGGTAGCCGCTGAATGCAGCATCGGCACCATAAACCTGCAGATGTCCGTTCCACTCGTGTCCTGCCGACAAGTTTATCTGTCGGGGATCGGCCTCAAAGCCAATCTTACGCAGTTTCAGATCAAGACTGCCACCTATGTTTCCGGTGGCCTGCGGATTACCGTCCAAACCGGAGTTCAGACTGATACTCTGCAGATTGCCACTTTCCACATAAGAGGTGACAGGATCCATCTTGTCCGTGCAGGCGTAAAAGATCTTCATGCCATCAATGGTCGTGGAGAGTCTCTCAGTCTGCATGTTGTTGACAACGGGTTCCCATGCGTAGGAGCCCCGTCGGACGAGGTTCACGCTACGCAGTTCACCCAGATGTTCATCAATGCTGGCAACCTGCCCCTTGACAGAACGTGTTCTCCTTCCCCTCTCATTTGACACGATGAGCACCTCGTCAAGGTTACTCACCTTGTCGAGGGTCACCGTATCGGTCACCAATACTGTTGTCAATAAAGCAGTTATCAGCATCTTCAAAAAACAAAACTAAAAATACAAAACGTCAAATTGTAACATCCCAGTAGAGCGAGCTGTATCCGTCGCTCAGATCATCGCCACCGGCAACCGTGTTGCCATCCTTATCCTTTACCGTAAAGTGGATACGCCACTTACCGGTCATGGTCAGGTTGACTGTACCCTGATAGCTACCGTCAGCCTTATGCGTAAGGCCTATATTATCGGGCGATGTATGGTTACCCATGTCAGGCATACGGGGATCAATCTCTACCAAGAACTGCTCCTGGGCAAGGCCGTAAGGTGTTGTTGCAGGGGTGTTCTTCTTTGATACGTATGCTGTAATGGTATTCTTGCCTGTCTGCCAGTCGGTGGGGTTAACCAGCGATATGTAGTAAGTATTGTCACCAACCTTGAATGACTTGATCCACTCCTGACCTGCAGGCAGGGCATCGACAGTGATTGGAGCCTCAGTTGTAGTTCCTGTGGAGCCCAGTATTGAGTAATCATACTTGAGTGTCCATGAACCGGCATCGCTTGTGGCCATCACGAATGATATCCATCCGCGCTTAACGGCAAGATAGTTGTTGTTGAAGCTCTCCACACCGGCACTTACAGGCGTGCTGTGTTTCATGTTCATCTTGACCATCAGCATATGCGGTGTTATGCCTGAGAATTCAAAGTTCTTGACATAGTTTCCGTTCTTCTTTTTGGTTACCACAAAGTAGATGTCATTGTAACCAACGTGGAATGAACCGGTCTTTGAATAGGCATACACGTCATACTTGCCGTCAATCTCAGTTGAGAGATCTGGTATTATCTTAACCGTCTGGATGAACTTATAGACCTGCAGCGCCTCCTCGGCCGAGCAGCAGTCAATATCGCCGTCAAAGGTTACACCCGGGATCTCTATCTCCAGTTTTCCTAAATCATCATTTGAGTTGCATGAGCTCAACACGGCTCCAAACAAGGCAACTGCTCCAATCTTAAAATACTTTCTAATACTCATGATACTTAAACTGTTCTATAAACTTTCAATTCATTTTCTGACAGGTCTGACATTATAGCCTATATAGCCGTAACCACCCGTTCCTCCAAAACCTGCTGCATTGACTATTCCGGCCAGGCCGAATCCTTCATAACCCGAATCCTGAGAACTGGACCAGAGTGTACCCTGGAATCCCACCTTGGTGGTTACATCACCTGATTTCTGTCCACCGGCCGGGATAAAGATTGAGTTTCCGTTGGATCCGGTCAGTTTCAGGCCTTTAACACCGTTTACGGTAGTCCATTCAGGGGTGGTATTGTTCATCAGTTCCCTGATTTCGCCATAATTGGGAGTTCTCCATTCTCCGCCAATATTGCGTGCAACGGGATCAAATTTCACATTGCCTGAATAGTTTGCAGGAATATTCTTTACGTCAACCTCTGCATAATAGCTCTCACTATCAAATGATGACAACGGCTCTATGGAACCCCAGGCATAATACTCTCCATATTCTTCGGGTGAATCGGCTCCCAGATTCTGGTCAGACCATTTAAGTCCGCTTGGCAAGCCAAGGTCAACAGCGTGTGAATCATATGCCACCTTAACACCTTGATCCTTTACAGCTTCATCATCCTTGCTGCATGATGCAATGGCTAAGCCCGCAAGCAGCAAACTTCCTAATACTATATGCTTTCTAATATTCATGATACTTAATATTTCAATTAATTTTCAATTTAAAACGATGGGGAGACCCCCAATCGTTTTAATATCCAGGGTTCTGCGCAATACCAAGGTCCTCACCGCGAAGACCGGTGGGAATGGGCTGGCGGTAGTGCTTGCCGCGAACGTTGTTGTACTTGGCCTTAAGATGGTTGTGTACCTTCTCAAAGTAAGCCTTCTGATCGGCAGTGAATGTCTGCTTTGACTCCCAGTCATCGGCAAAATGCTTATAGGTTGAAACCTGCTTTACAGATGAGATAAGGTCCTTCCAACGGTAGCTGTTAAGAACAGAGAACTGCTCATATGTGAACTCATAGTCCCACTCACGCTTGATCTGCTCAAAGGTAGGAGCCTCAACGGTCTCGATACCGGCACGTGTGCGCAGCTGGTTGAAAGGCTCGGCAGCCTCGGTGTTGCGGCCCAGCTGAACCAGAGCCTCGGCCTTGATAAGCAGAACCTCGGCGTAACGGATCTCAATGCGGTCAACAGAGTTCTGAGTAATCTCCAGGTTCTCGGCATCTTCATAGCTCTGGTCAACACCCTTTCCGTTGATAGGAGTATAAACGGGTGAATAGTAATGGTGAGTATTACCGGTTTCAGGATTTGTCAGCTCAACAAAGTAGGTCTTGGCAAGACGCTTGTCATTAGGATACTCAGCCAGCCATGAGTCATAGACATCATCATCGGCTGCCTCAGTATGGTTCTGGGTATAACCCTCACCATGCTCACCGTTCTGGTACGGGAAAGTCCATGAGCAGTGTGTCTGGTGGTTACCCTGGGCATCCGTCTTGTCTCCGTCATGAGCGATAGTGAACAGATGCTCGTTCTGACCCAGTTTGTTGCTCTCATAGTCACGGCCATACAGCTTGCTGAAATCATCTGCAAGAGCCAGCTTGCCACTGTTGATTACACGGTCAGCATACTCAACGGCCTTCTCCAGACGGCTGTCGGTCTTGCTGAATGCAGGATCAGTCTGGGTGTTTGCAATAGCGGCAACCTGGGCTGCGGTCAGAGGGTTGTCACCCCATACCAGATAGGTACGTGCCAGGAGAGCCTGTGCGGCCTGCTTTGAAGGGATGCGGGGATCACCGTTGTAATCATTGAGCAAAGACTCGGCATCAGTAAAGTCTTTGATTATCTGGCCAAATACCACATCAAGTTCCTGACGTTGGGTGGTGCTGCCGCCCTCTTCGGTGAATACGGGTACCTCGCCCCACAGCTGTGCAAGCTTGAGATAAGCCAGGGCACGAAGGAACTTGGCCTTACCTACAGCGGCGTTGTAACCGGCCTGTGTAACCTTACCTGCCTCAAGTGAATTGTTGATGGTGGTTATAGCCTCGTTGGCCTGTGCTATACCCAGAAACAGGTGGTTGAATATCTTGACCTGATACCAGGTATTGGGAACCTGCTCAAAACGGCTGTTTACAGGACCGGCCTCACTCTCCTCACCCTCAAATGAGATGAGCTTGTTCGAGTTGAGTTCAATGATGAATGAGAAAGATGATGAAAGCGGCTGCCAGTGGCTGTAAACACCGTTTACAAGTGAAATGGCGCTGGCATCATCGGCCACTACATTATCATTAGTCACTTCATTATTGTTTATGGGATCATCATTTTTATCGCATGAAGTCATAACTGTTGTGATTGCAACTGTCAGTAAGGCACTGAGTAAAATTCTCACTTTTCCAAGGTTGGAATGATTCTGAATGTTTTTCTTTTCCATAGCTAAATCTCCTTTTGTTTTTGTTGGTTAATTATAGAGTTATGTTTGTTCCAAAAATTATGGTTCGAGCCGACGGATAAGCTCCGGCATCAGTGCCGCTGCTTACCTCCGGATCATATCCCTTGTAGGGGGTTATGGTAAGCAGATTCAGACCGGTTGCATAGATTCGTACGTTCAGGGGGAAATCCTTGCCCAGCGGCAGTCTGTAACCCACCGTTACATTACGCAACTTAAGGAATGAAGCACTCTGTACGTAACGGCTGTCTATGTATGAGAACGGACGCGGGGTCGATGCCAGCGGAAGTGTGCCTCCACCGTTCTCCGGGGTCCATGAGTCCTTAACCGTTGTCAGCACGTTATATGAGTCACCTGTAAGTTCCAGACGGCGTCCCAGCGCATTATACACCTTGTTTCCGTAGCTGCCGGCAAATGATGCTGACAGATCCAGTCCGTGCCAAGTGTATTGAGTGGACAGACCGTATATGAACTTAGGCTGAACACTGCCCAGTATCTGGCGGTCATTACCGTCTATGCGGCCGTTACCGTCATAATCTTCAAACTTGAGGTCGCCGGCTTTAGGAGTCAGGCCGTTTACTGTAGGAAGCAGGCTTACGTCCTCATCCTTCTGTACAATACCCTTGAACACCAGTCCGTAGAATGATCCCAATGCCTCGCCACGACGCAGTATCTGCTGATTGTCACTACCCTGGATGACATTGTTGGTAGTTCCCATATCGGATATCTCATTATCGTTGTAAGAGATATTGGCCGATACGCTCCATGTCTTACGTCTGCGGTTTATCAGATTCAGGTTCACAGAGAACTCCGCACCCTTGTTGACGACATTACCCACGTTCTGGAGCTGTGTGGATACGCCTGCCGAGAAACCCAACGGAACCACAAGCAGGAGGTCACTTGTCTTCTTGTAATAGACATCGGTCACAATGTTAACCTTGTTATGCCACAGGCCCAAGTCAACACCTATATTGTAACTTGCGGTGGTCTCCCACTTGAGGTTATCGTTGGCTGTGTTTTTCTTGGAGTAACTGCTGCTGCCGCCGTATGAGCCGGTAGCATATGATGTTGTGAATGCATAGTCACTTATCTCCTGATTACCCACCAGACCGGCCGATGCACGCAGTTTCAGGTAGTCAAGGTTATAATAGCTCTTAAGGAAACTCTCCTTCTCAACGTTCCATGACAGGCCCAATGACGGGAAATAGCCCCAACGGTGATTCCTGGCAAAGCGGCTGCTGTTGTCGGCACGGAAAGTGGCCGTTGCGTTGTAACGGTCCAGGAATGAGTAGTTCACACGTGCCAGCAGTGAGTTGAGTGAAGACTCGCTGATTCCGGTATTGGGCGTATAGATGTTTGCACCGTCACCAAGATTATACTGCTTAAGAGCCTCATTGGTAAAATGGTTGGTACGGATTGACGATGAGGTTGATGTCTGGGCCTGCCTGGTAAAACCTACCAGTGCATCAAGGCTGTGTCTGTAACTGATGTCCCAGTCATAGCTGGCGGTGTACTCCTGCTGCCACACATCGGTCTGACGGTTTCCCACGCCACCGATACCCTGGGTTGCCAAACCGAGTGATGTATATGCTCCGGAGAAATACTCCTGAGTCAGTTTCTCGCTGTTAAGACCCACGGAGGCCTTAAGTGTAAGGCCACCCAGGCGGTAGCTGGCCCAAATATTACTCAAAAGATAGTTGTTTATATTGTCTGCCACACTCTCCTCAAGGTCATACACCGGGTTGGCCGAGTGGCTGCCGATGGCAAAATAGGCATACTCATACGGATTGCTGAAATTGTAACTGCCGTCAGCATTATATACCGGAACCACGGGCGGCAGCAATAGAGCATATACAAAGCTGTTGGTTATACCGGCCGAGTACGGTGATGAATTGAATATCTGACTCTCAGTGGTGGTAAGTCCGCTCTGCTTGGAGCGTCCGTAAGTAACATTGACACCAAAGTTGAGACCTTTCCTGAGCTCCCACTCCGTATTTACGTGGAAATTATAGCGCTGGAATCCGGAGTTCAGGATAATACCGTCCTGATCAGTGTAGTTGATCGAGAATGCATAACGGTTTTTCTGTGTTCCGCCGTTTATACTCAACTCATGAGTCTGCTGAACAGCATCACGCAACACGGCATCCTGCCAGTCGGTACCGCTGCCCAATGAGGCAATCTGATCATCGGTATAACCGCCTTTGTTGCCAAAGTAATCCTTCTGCAATCCGGCCCACTCACTTGCATCAAGCAGATCCAGTTTCTTGGCAATACGGCTCACGCCAATGCTGTAGCCGTAGTTGATGTTGCTTTTTTCCTGACCAATACTGCCTTTCTTGGTGGTAATAAGGATCACGCCGTTAGCTCCGCGCGAACCGTATATGGCAGTGGCCGATACGTCCTTGAGCACCTCGATGCTCTCAATATCACTGGGGTTGATTGTGGCCAGAGGGTTGAGTGAGCCCTCAATTGCGCCAAGACCGGTAGTGCTGGTGGCATCATCCTTGAAATAGATGAATCCGTCAACTACATACAGAGGCTCGTTTGATGCGTTCACAGAATTACCGCCACGTATGCGTATATGGCTGTCGGCACCCGGCTGACCGCTGCTGGCAGTAACGTTCAGGCCAGCCACCTGTCCGCTCAGGGCAACGTCAACAGTAGGTTGCTTGCTGTTTTCCAGGATATCGGCCTTGACAGTTGTAACACTGCCGGTCAGCTGCGTACGCTTTTGTGTGCCGTAACCAACTATCACAACCTCGCTCAGAGTGTTTACAATCTCAGAGAGTTGTATGTCAATAGGCTCCGAGTCATCATAGACATCAATCTCCTGCGTACGGTAACCTATATAATCCACGCTGAGTGTAAGCGGCAGGCTCTCCTTGGTTACAAGGCGGAAATCACCGTCCAGACCGGTAACGGTACCCTCAGCCTTCTTGCCCGACTTGACGTACACCTGCGCAGTTATAAGCGGCTCACCCGTGGCGGCATCGGTTATGGTGCCGGTAAGAACGGTCTGAGCATTAGCTGTAAGAGTGACAGCCCACAGCAGAATAAGTATGTATAGTATCTTCTTCATATGTACAGTATCCTCCTTAGGGGCGGGTTCAAGACACCCGTTCCTTTCTTTTGTAAATCCTTAATAGTGTGTGCTAAACTCTTATTTCTGAGCCAGATCCTTGCTTGAAATACGCTGCAGCTGAGCGGTCAGCTCATTCTGTGACAACGATAGCATTCCAAAGTGATGGAGGTCACTTATACCTGCGGTAAGCACCCAGTTTACAAAGTCATTGATGGCGCTGTCCGTATGATCATATACAAAACCTACGTTACCTACAGGTATCTCATCATACGATTGCTGCTCCAGCAACTGGATTATACCGTCCAGATTGGCAGCATCCAGTACCTGACGTCCGTGCTTGTCCAGATCAAGAGGCAGCAGAGCCAACGATGAACCCGGCTGGCGGCTCTCAATATCAAAGATGTTTGACAGGTAGTTGATTGTTACGCCCAGCGGATCACGGCTAATGGCTGTTGTAAGAAAAGCATCATCGCCCGATATCTTCTTGCCTTTGTAATCCGATACCTCCTCATTGAGATATGATGCGTAGAGGCGAGATGCTGACAACTGGCTGTTTCCGGTATAGATATGTATCTTCTGTTCTGCCTTTGACTCTTCCTCATCTTCATCATCATTTACAAAGAAGAGAGAACGGAGTTTCTTGGCATTAAGACGGTGTGAGGTAAGACGTGCAGCCTCAGAATCCTTGATGGTAACCGGCAGGACTGCGTAACGTGCAAAGTTTACGGCCTCCTGATCTGTTGTGAGTTCCAAAATGTTCAGATTTGCATCCTGTGTCTTTCCCTTGATAAATTCAAAATTCACGGTTGAATGGTGCTGACGGTAATCATGTGCCCATTTCTCAACAAGGGGACGTGCAAATTCAGGTACGCGCAGCGAGATAACCTCAGACTGCTGTGCATTGGCCGCAAAAGAGAACTGCAGACCAAAAATCAATGCAATAAGATAAACTGTCTTTTTCATATTTGTATATGGGCTTTTTTGTTTTGTTTTTTGATTTCGCTGCAAAGGTCGGACAAATAGTAATCCATTCCAATAAAACTTAAATGTTTAGAAGAGATTCCATATTATTGCAATTCTTTGTAGAATATAAACGAGCAATTTGCCCCATTTTTGCCATTTCTGTAGAACAACATTCTTTTTGAATAAGAAATACCCCTGGAGAGTGGCTCCCAGGGGCATTCCATTAGGCTTTATTTTGACTCCAACGCTTGCCGCAATTGGTCCAACGCCTTTTTAAGTACCGCCCTGGGAGCGCCCACGTTGAGTCGCATGTAGCCCTCGCCTCCCTTACCGAACATCTCGCCGTCATTAAGTGCCAGACGGGCCCTGTTTACAAAGAGGTCAACCAGACCTTTGTGATCCAGATGCAGATCACGGCAGTCAAGCCATACCAGGAATGTTGCCTGCGGACGCAGCGCCTTTATGCCGGGTATATATTTATTAAGGTAATCCTCAACAAAGCGGATGTTATCCTCAATGTAACTGATAAGCTCGCGGCGCCAGGCCTCACCTTTCCGGAATGCGGCTATTATGGCTATGGTTGAGAAGATAGGCGGCTCACTGAACTCATTTGCGTCCAGCCACTTGAAGAAACGACGGCGCAAGGTATCATTGGGCACAATGGCGTATGAGTTCACAATGCCAGCGGTATTGAAGGTTTTGGATGGCGCACCAAAGGTTATGCTTATCTCAGCAGCCTTGTCACTGACGGTTGCAAACGGTATATGCTTGTTTCCGAACAGGGCCAGGTCGCAGTGAATCTCATCACTTATAACAATGATATTGCGCTCATAGCAGAAATCGGCCAATCTGATGAGTGTCTCCCTGCTCCAACATATTCCGGCGGGGTTGTGCGGGTTACTCAGAATAAGCAGACGGCACTTGTCATCGGCCACACTAGCCAGATTGTCAAAGTCTATCTCGTAACTGCCGCCCTCTACCCTTTTCAAAGGGTTGAACACCACTTCACGCTCGTTTCCTTGCGGTGTAAGGCGGAACGGATAATATACAGGCGGCTGTATGATGACCTTTTCATCGGGCTTGACAAAAACATTCACAACTGATCCCACACCCTTCATTACACCGGGTATGTATGTAATCCACTCCTCACGTACCTTCCAGCCGTGATGCTCATAGACCCAGTTTGCTATGGTTGTCCAGAGTTCCTTGGGGGTTACGGTGTAACCAAACAGAGAGTGCTCCAGACGCTTGCGCAGGGCATCGGTAATGAAATCAGGGGTCTCAAAGTCCAAGTCGGCCACCCAAAGGGGCAGCAGGTCATCACGGCCGTAACGCTCCTTAAGCACGCTGTACTTGAGCGCGTTCGTGCCTGAACGGTCTATTATCTTATCAAAATTGTAATTCATGGTCTATCTACCAATTATTTAGTTTTTAATTACTCCAAACAGTACGCCTGCCACAAGCAGTGTGAACAGGATATTGAATCCCTGTGCGGAAAGGAATGCCTTGAGTGACTGGTTGTTATCCTTGGCAAATATCTGCTTGAAATTGGTCTCCAGACCGATGCAGACAAATGCTATAGAGAAGAATATGTTCTGGAAGTTCTTGGCCAGACTCTTGTAGGCAATGCCGTCGGCACTCTTGCCGGCAAAGAATATGCTGAACACGATTGATGCTACAACCATACCAACCACGAACTTGGGGAAACGCTCCCAGATCACCTTACCCGATGTCTTCTCAACACCCTTGGTGCCGCGCAGTGACCAATAGAGTGAGATAAGGAACGCAGCAACACCAATCAGAACGTTCTGTGAAGCCTTTACGATGACAGCGGTGTTACCGGCCTCATCGCCCAGGATTCCGCCCGATGCAGCCACGGCAGCGGTGGTATCGATGGTACCGCCAATCCACGCACCGGCCACCTGAGCCTGTGCCAGCTCATTGCCAGGGAACAATACCGGCAGCAGCCAGTTGCATAGCAGCGGCATGATATAAAGCATGGGTATTGCAACCACCATTACCAGAGAGATCACGTAGGATAGTTTCTTCTGGTCTCCCTTGATTGTTCCGCAGGTGGCAATGGCGGCCGATACGCCGCAGATACTTACGGAGCTGGCCAGCATGGTAGCCATCTCATCATCCACCTTGAACACCTTGCGTGATATCCAGAACCCGAAGTACCATACGCAGAGCACAACTATCAGAGCCTGAGCCAGACCGTATGCGCCGGACTTGAGCACCTCCTGATAGAGCACCGTAGCGCCCAGGCAGACAATGCCTATCTTGATATAGAACTCACTCTGAATGGCGGGCTTAAGCCAATCAGGCACCTTGAAGAAATTGCTTATTATCAGACCCAGGATAACGGCAAACAGCACAGCCTCCAAACCGTATTTCTTGCAGAAAGGTATTGTAGCAAGAGCAAGTGAGACCACTGTGAGCAGGCATATTACAAGAAATGACAGGAATATACCCTTGAAAGGCCTGCCCGTCAGAGCTTGAGCCAGATAAAGCAGAGCCAGCACAAACAGGAATATATAGACTGCACCCAGCCATCCCTGCAGACTGCCAAGAGCACCGGCGCTCTGACTTGCCAGGATTCCGGGAATCTTGAAACTGTTCATTGTACTTGGAAACAGTACTGACAGGGCCAGTACGATAAATCCCAGAACGACCACGATCCACTCATCGTTCACCAAAGCTTTTCTTGAGTTACCCATATAGTTTTGAATTAGTTAGTATTCACAAAGATATAAACATTGATTTACAAAAAAAGTGTTGTCATAACTGCAATACAGATTTGTATTTCGGTGCAAAGTTCATACTAACAGCACAACATTCCAACCATCTCTTTAAAACAAGAATAAATCACAACAACCTGTAAAACCCGTTAGAACAAATGCATTCGTTTAGGTCTGTCACCCCTACTTCTAAAGAATAAAATTCTTTCCTCATAATTCATGACAGTTACATTTTCTACTTTCCATATTTCATTAGGTATATATTTATATGCAAAGTAATTTAGTGCCGCAAAACGGACATTATGCCACAATCATTCGAGATAGACATAGAGAAGATGATAAGGGGTAAGTTCCCCAAGGCGCCCAGGCTGGTGATACGGCTTGTGGCGCGGCTCATTCATCTGGATTTCCTGAACGGATTCTTCAGCAAGGGTTATACGGGCGTGGAGTTCTGCCATGAAACTCTAAAGTACCTGAATATAAAGCTTGAGACCGAGGGCTCCGTCCCCGATGGCGGGCCGTACACATTCGTATCGAACCACCCCCTGGGAGGTATTGACGGTGTTGCCCTGCTGAGCCTGATAGGAGCCGGCAGCAGGGATGTAAAACTGCTGGGCAATGACTTCCTGACAGCCATCAAGGGCCTTGCACCCATGATTGTGCCCATAAGCAAGGTGGGTTTGCAAAGCCGCAGTCTCAAGGCCTACATAGACCAGGCTTTCGGCAGTGACGCTAACATGCTGGTGTTCCCAGCCGGCAAGGTTTCACGCAAGACAAACGGCATAATCCAGGACCAGAAATGGACCAAGACATTCCTGCAGAAGAGCATCGAGACCAAGCGTGACATTGTTCCGATACATTTTATCGGTACCAACTCGCGCAGGTTCTACCGCATCGGCCGTCTGGAGAAATTCTTCCGTCTGCGTTTTCCGCTGGGTATGCTGTTCCTGCCCGATGAACTGTACCGCGCCCAGGGCAATACCTATCGCGTAGTCATCGGCAAACCTATTTCTTACAAGACATTTGATTCATCCCGATCCATCAACGATTGGACTCAACACATTCGCCAAACCGTTTACGAATTATGAAAAAGATCATCGACCCCGTCAGTGTTGACATCCTTAAGTCACAACTCAGGAAAGAGTATTTTCTGCGTACAACCAACCACGGAAACAACGAGATTTACGTAGTTGACAACACCAATGCGCCCGATGTGCTGCGTGAGATAGGCCGTCTGCGTGAGGAGGCTTTCCGCGCCGGCGGCGGTGGCACCGGCCAGGAGCTTGACCTGGACCGTTTTGACATCGATCCCGCCTACGGCTACAAGCAGCTGGTGCTGTGGGATCCGGAGGCTGAGCGTATCATAGGCGGTTACCGTTATGCCCTGTGCAATAACATAGTCTATGACCGTCTGGGACAGCCGCACCTGACATCGTCGCATATGTTCCGGTTCTCCAGGAAGTTCATAAACAAGGAGCTGCAACACACCATTGAGCTGGGACGTTCATTCGTGACGCTGGATTATCAGAGCTCCAAGGGCGGTGCCAAGAGCATCTTTGCGCTGGACAACCTGTTTGACGGACTGGGCGCGCTTATGGTCATGTACAAGAGCAGCATGAAATATTTCTTTGGCAAGATGACCATCTACAGCCAGTACCCTACCGAGGCCCGCGAGATGATACAGGTGTTCCTGAACAAGTGGTTCGGAACGGCAACCCTGCGCCGCGTGGTACTCAAGAAACCGGTACGTGTGCGCCGTCCCTCCAAGTATATCAAGCTGTTAACCGGCAAGACCTTCAAGGATGATTACCGCACGCTAAAGGCTTATGTTTCAAGTCTTGGTGTGAGCATCCCGCCGTTGGTAAACTCATACATGAACCTCTCGCCCAGGATGGTCTACTTTGGTACCGGTCTGAATGATGAGTTCGGTGACGTCTATGACTCAGGCATCATGATTCCCTTCAAGTACATTGCCGATGACAAGATACGCCGCCACATCGACACCGTCAA
>Ga0310696_10000224_pt1 | contig 95562 bp, 72 predicted proteins | sample AusTroGonzalo_MG_4_FD_203885 | JGI IMG/M metagenome (GOLD analysis project Ga0310696, IMG submission 203885) | Bovine rumen microbial communities from tropical cattle in Woodstock, Queensland, Australia - Gonzalo_02 (v2) (version 2) | ecosystem: Host-associated > Mammals > Digestive system >...
GGCATCACAGACAACTGCACCAAGAACGCCTTTACTATTGAAGGTGTGACGCGCACGGTCAAGCACAACGACATGTGTAACGACAGCATCATAATCAAGTACACCATAGCCGACTCCTGCGGAAACACCAAGGATGTATGGCACGTGCAACAGATTAAGGATGACACTCCGCCGACTGCTACTCAAACAATCATAACTGCAGCTGACAAGCAGTGCCTCGGCGACAGCATCACAGTGCTTGACAACTTTGCAGCCGTGAATGCCCTCGGCTATGGCATTGAGGACAACTGCACAAAGAACGCCTTTACAATTGAAGGTGTGACGCGCACGGTCAAGCACAACGACATGTGCAACGACAGCATTATAATCAAATACACTGTCGCTGACTCCTGCGGTAACACCAAGGATGTATGGCATGTGCAAAAGATACAAGACACCGATGCACCTGTAGCACACAACGCAGCCATGTCCCACGACACTCTCTGGGTGACCGGCACACAGTGCCTGAAGGACAGTATCACTACTGAAAGCGACATTGCTGACGTGGTGACTCTGTTTGACATCGATGACAACTGCACCAAAATCAACTTCCAGCTCAAGAGCACAAGCAGCGTACTCAAGACAGGGGAAAACTGCGCCGACACCGTAGTCATACAGTATGTAGTGGCCGACTCATGCAACAATGAGGCCACATTCTATCATGCACAGCCGATACAAGATGTAACGGCACCAACGGCAGACCACGACACCATCATAGCCGATGTTGGTCAATGCTTGAAAACAGACAGCATACAGGTGAGGAACGATTTTGCCACGGTCAATGCTCTTGGATTCGGCATTGAGGATAACTGCACCAAAGTAAACTTCACGGTACAGGGTGTCGAACGAACGGTTAGACACAATGACCCATGTATCGACAGCGTAATAATAAAGTACACCATAGCCGATTCGTGCGGTAACACAAAGAACGTATGGCATATCCAGCAGATAAAGGACGAACAGGCTCCGACGCTCAAAACTCCTAACACCTGGCCTGACAATGTGACTGGACAGAACGTCTGCGTCGCAACCTCCGACCTTTCGGTGTTCCTTTCAGAATCGGATGCAGCAAACCTCTTTGAAGATTGCAACACAATCACCGTTACCTACACACAGGACACTGTGATAGACAAGTGCGACTGGACCGTACGCAGGATGTATGTGATAGCAGATGCATGCGACAATAAAACATACGACACGATTACAGTCAGCGGCACGAACAAGGTGGAGCTGACGATGTCGCCTGACACAACCATCTGTCTTGGCGGCACCGCCAACCTGCGTTCTACCGCTACGGTGTGCAGCGGTGACCCGATTTATCAGTGGACTTCGGAATCAGCCAACAACGGTATGCCGGGCATCACCAACACCAACAACCTCAGTGTTATGCCAACGAACCCAGGTGTCATGACTTACACCGATACGGCGTATGATGCAAATGGCTGTAAGACCGTTGAATCCATAACTGTAAACGTAATAGATACGGCGTCACTAAGTGCCACGAACACTATTCAAGCATCCATCTGCGTAGGTGGCAATATCGCTCCCATAGCTATCGAGTACTCCAACGCAACGCTTGACTACGAATACAACAGTGTGTCAGGCACACTGCCTCCAGGACTCGATATAACCTCGCATGGCAACGGCAAAGACACTATCACAGGTTCCATCACGGGTGCGACGATTGGCGACATATACACCTTCAGTATTATAGCTGACAATGCAGATAACTGCGGAGACAAGGTAATAACATGTACCATTACCATCACCAACGGTACGAAAGTTTACGACACGGTGACTGGCTGCGACAGTTATACCTGGACATCAGCTGCCAATCCATCAGAGGATGAGACCATAGATGTGGTAGGACCTCACGACAGAATATTTGGTCCATACACAAGCGTCAGTGGCTGCGACAGCTCGTTCTACCTGCATGTGGTTATCTACGACCTGCCGACGCCGACGATGGACAACGACACGGTGTGTGTGGGCAGCGATGCAACGCTTGCAGTGAACGAGACATACGCACATTACGACTGGGGCAACGGCGTTGACCGTCGGGATTCAACTGTTACCACAACGGCTGCAGGCGAAACGACCTATACCGTAACGGTTACGGACGAGCACAACTGCACCGCCGATGCAACAGCTAAGATAGTGGTACACGACACGCTGGTGCCGATATTTGTTGCTGACCCGAACGATACGATTTGTGCAGGTAGCGAGGTGACTGTAAGCGAGACAGCCGGCAATAAAACCGACTACACCTACAGCATAGCCTACACTGCAGCCGACGGAACAGCAGCCAACAGCAGCGACAGCACGGTGACTGTGACATACACGACAGCTGGAACATACTACTTCGACTTCACGATCACTAACAATACGACCAACTGCATAAGCCACAAGAGAGACACTGTAGTTGTGTTGCCGAAGGTGGGTCTTGAGCTCACGGGCGACCTGAGTCAGCAGGTATGCGTTGGAAGCGCCATCGACTCGGTAACGGTAACTGCCACCAACGCAGCATCAGTAGAGGTGACCGCCGACCATGGAATCACACCCACGTATAACGAAACCACAGGCAACATAGGCTTCACAGCGACGGGCAACGAGAACGACGTCATCACAGTGACGGTTACAGCTCACCACGACGAGAACTCGTGCGACGACTCGACGCTGACCTTCCAGGTGACGCTGAGTTCGACCAAGGTGGTCAATCTCGCAAGAGAGGCATGCGATAGTTACCACTGGCAGACCGCCAACGAGGACCGTCTGTTCACTGAGAGCAAGGACACCGTAATAGGACCGTACCCAGCCGCCAACGGATGCGACAGTATCACGAACCTTAGCGTGGTTATAAACAGCAACCTGACGCCCACTATCAACGGCAGAACACATATCTGTCAGGGCGAGACCGACACGCTGACGCTAACTGCGACATACGACGAATACGAGTGGTCAGACGGAAGCAATGGAGACACCCTGTTTGTGACAGCAGGCGGTCCGTACAGTGTGGAGGTCAGAGATGTGCACGGTTGCACAGGAACGGCAAATATCACCGTTACAATAGACACCCTGCCAGTACCTGTGATAGCTGGGGAGCCCACGATATGCGACGGCGAGACCGACACGTTGACCGTTACAGTGGATTACAACAGCTACTTGTGGACGGGTGGAAGCACATACGACACACTGTTTGTCACGACCGAAGGAGACTATACGGTGACGGTGACCGACGGCAACGGATGCGAAGGCACCTCGGCTGTGTTCCATGTAGATGTGCTCGACCCAATCACGATAACGGAACACTCGAAAGACACCACCTACTGCTTCGGTGCGACAGCAGACTCGCTGAGCTTCACCGCTCACGGCGGCAACGGTACATACACCTACCAATGGTATGTATCGGCCAACGGCGGAAGCTATGTTGAGATAACGGGAGCCACCGACACTGTATATACACCCGCTACAACAACGGCAGGCAACTACTCGTACAAAGTGGAAGTAACGGGCGAGTGCGGACCTATGGAACAGGTGATAGCGGTGGTTGATGTACGTCAGCCGCTGACGGTGACGGAGGCGATAGCCGACGACGCTCTGTGTCTGGATGTCACGGCTGGCGAGATTGCAGTCACGGTGACAGGCGGCACGGGAGTGTATGACTACGTGTGGGAGGTCTCGACCGACAGCGCGAACTACACCACGGCTTCGACCGACAGTGCCTACACGCCTGAGACCACAACGGCGGGTACTTACTACTACAGACTGACTGTGACCGACTCGCTGTGCGGCGACACGACGCTGCACGTGCAGAAGCTGGTGGTGAAGCCCAACGTGGGTCTTGAGCTCGTGGGCGACCTGAACCAGACCAAGTGCATAGGCGGCAGCATAGACTCTGTTATGGTGGTTGCCACCAACGCCGCATCGGTGGAGGTGACTGCCGACCACGGCATCACGCCGACCTACAACACTACAACCGGCAACATAGGCTTTGCCACGGCTGGCAACGAGAACGACGTCATCACGGTGACGGTTGTGGCGCACCACGACGAGAACTCGTGCGATGACTCGACGCTGACCTTCCAGGTGACGCTGAGCGCGTTGACCACGAAGAATCTGACCGTGACAGGATGCGGCAGTTACCACTGGGCAACAGCCAACGAAGACACGCTGTTCACTGCAACTACCGACACCATAATAGGACCTTACCCATCGACCAACGGGTGCGACAGTATGACTTACCTGCATGTGGATGTGAACGGAGGCGAGATGCCTGTGTTTAGCCTGCCTGAGGATGTCTGCGTGACTGCCTCGGAGACGAACGACAGCATCGAGATAAGCGTTCAGGCGCTGACAGGATATACATACGTGTGGGACATTGACGGTGGAGTGAGAGCTGCAAGCAGCCCGCTGGCTTCGGACGGCGTAAGCGACACGAACATAGTTGTGGTGCGCTGGGCAAACGATGGCGATAAGACCGTAAGCGTGACACTCACCAGCCTTGAAACCAGCTGTACAGGCACGAACAGCAAGACCATCCATGTACATGTTGTCCCAGCGATAAGCATTGCAGCTGTGACTGGCGACATCTGCCCGCATAGCGGCAGTGTGGATCTCGTGGCAAATCTCAACCCGACCACAACTGCAGACTACACATACGACTGGGGCGGAGAGGTGACAGTAGCCACAACCACACCAGTAACGAGCGAGACCAGCAACACAGCGACTGCGACCATACCCACCACCTCATGCGACACCACCTATAACGTAGGAGTCAGCGTGGTGGACGGCAACGGATGTAAGGCTGTGGCCGACAGCGTAACCCTGGTAGTCCGCGACGTGGAAGCACCGACCTTCACGCGTCCTGCCGACGACACCATCTACAAGAACGATATCTGCGAATACGATGCGGCAGTCGCTGAGACCGGTGATGTAAGCAACCTCGACGACAACTGCACCGCCGTTGCGGACCTGACTGTCACGCACACCGACGACACGATAGCCGGAAGCTGCTATGGAGCCACCATAATACGCAGAGCATGGCGAGTCACCGACCTGTGTGGCAATATCTCAGACGCAGCCGACTCAGTGCAGACCATCACAATACTCGACACTGTAGCACCTGTGATTGCAGGGCCGATGAACGAAGTAACCGTGGAAGGCTGCGACGAGAGCGCGGTGCCCGCAGTGGCAGCGAGCGACACGACGATAGCCTACATGCTGTCGCAGGGAGTGACATCGGTCACGGACTACTGCTCGGACGAGGCGCACCTGACTGTGAGCATCAGTGACGGTGCGATGACCGGCGACTGCGACCATGAGGTGATAAGAACCTACACGGTGACCGACGACTGCGGCAACAGCAGCAGCACGACACAGACCATAACCATCACCCGTCCGACGTTTGTGGTGCCAGCGATGGACACCACGACCGTGGTGTGCGAGAACGACGCCACCGCGCCGACACCTGCAACAGTGACGCTGTGCGGCACCGAATACACGGCGCAGCCTGTGAACACTGGCGACACCAACCGAGTGACGGAGACGGTGGGGGGATATCTGTATATCACCTACAATTACGAATACACCGACTGCAAGGGCAGCTACGCATGGCACAAGACATACAAGCTCACACCTGGTGAGTTTACACCTGTGGATTCTGTCTATGACGTGGTGGCCTGCCCGAGCGACATAGACTCGATACCTGTGCCGACGGTGATAGTGTGCGGCGAGACGGTGCCGTTCACCTTCACGGGAATGAACACCACGGACACTGCACGCTGCGGCGACAGCATATACAACTACGCCTACACCGTGAACGGCACAACCTACAACTGGGCGTACATAGTGCGCTTTGAGCCCGGCGACTTCTCGATGCCCGCGGACGACTCGGTGGTGGTACACTGCCCGTCGGCGATAGTGCTGCCTAACACGGTGGCAGGCCGTATGCCAGAGGTACACAACGCCTGCGGCGAGGACATCTCAGACCAGTATGCATTGGCCTCACAACCCGACGAGATACCGACCTGCGAAGGCAGAGCGGTCTATACCTACAGCTATACCGACTGCGCCGGACACAGCCACGAGTGGCACTTCATCTACATACTCGAGCGCGAAGACTTCACAATAGCCGCCGAGCCTGGCAGCGCCACGGTGGTATGTGCTGCAGAGGCTCTTGGAGCAGGTGAAGCAGGAAGCGTGGTGACACTGCCGACAGTGACGGCGATGTGCGACGGCGAACCTCCGCTGATGCCGATTGACACCATAGAAGGCCAGATGCCTAGCTGCGACGGTGCGATGACCTACACCTATCGCTACAACGACTGCACGGGCAATCATCAGCACGACTGGGTGTTCACCTACACGGTGCGCGACAGTATAGCGCCGACTATAGCACCGATAGCCGACCGTATGGCGAATGCAGGCGGCGGATGCGAATATGTGATACCCGACCTGAGCAACGAGGTGAACGCCACGGACAACTGCGGCGAGACACACTTCATGGGTCAGACGCCGACGGCTGGCACACGCTACCAGCAGACCGAGGTTCAGCAGCAGGTGGAGGTGATAGTACAGGTCGATGATGACTGCGAGAATCACGGCTACGACACAGTGATAGTGACGATACCGGCTCGCAATCCACATGTAACGGTGAACCCGACGAACCCTGCTGTATGTGCTGGAGGATCGGTTGATTTGACGGCAGAAGGTCATAGCAATGCAACTGGAACGGATGAATATAACTGGAATCCCACCAATGGTCTGAGTGATGCAACAGGTGCTGTCGTAACAGCCTCGCCTGCGGCAACAACGCAATATACTGTCACCTACAAGGACGGCAACGATTGTATTGCCACTGCCTCGGCAATTGTAACAATAAATCCGCTCCCGACACTCAATGCGTCTAACCGTGACCAAGAAGTCTGCGCAGGCGGTGCAATCACCACTATCGAGGTGAGTGCAACATACGCCAATGTTACTGTTACAGGTCTGCCGACAGGTGTAAGCTATAATAGCAATACTTCGACCATCAGCGGACGACCAACAGCGAGCGGTACATACACTATCACAGCCACCAGTATCTACGGTTGTGAACCTATTGAACTCAATGGTACCATCACGGTGCGCGATACCATTCGCGACACCACCAATGCTGAAGCTTGTGACACCTACCTTTGGACGGTGAATAATACCAGCTATTCTCAGAGCGGGACTTATAGTGCTCAGAGCCTGTCTCCTAATGGCTGCATAAGTTTGGAACTTCTGAATCTGACTGTGAACCATCGCAGCTATGGCATTGACGAGGTTGACTCATGCGACCACTACACATGGATGAATGGACAAACATACGACATCTCAACAAATACACCGATATATACTATACAAGGTGGCAACGCTGAAGGCTGCGATTCGGTGGTAACACTGCATCTTTCGCTGCACAACAGCAGCGTAAGCGAGGTTAACGAGAGTTCGTGTGATCAGTACACATGGTTTGGTACGACATACACTGAAAGTATTGTGGCGACGCTGCCGCTACAAAGCCGCTGGGGTTGCGACAGCACAATAACTCTGCATTTGACCATCTATCCAAGTTACCATTTCGATGCTGACGTGGATTCTATTTGCGATGGAGACTACTATACATACCATGGCAATAACTATAACGAGACAGGAGTCTATCATGTTGAACTTCATACTCGCGCAGGTTGTGACAGCGTTTACAGTCTCAATTTGACTGTGCTGCAACCGAAGACAGTATCCATTTCAGATAGCTACGACTGCAAGGAGGGTGTTTATATCCTCGAGGCCAACACTTTGAGTGAGAATCTGCTATGGAGCGAGTATCGTGACCATGGCCAGCTTTCCGCACAGGACACAGCATTCACTATCCGCGTTGCACCTCCAGAGACCACCACATACACTGTAACCGTTGGATATGGTCCTGAGTTGATGTGTCCATCCAGCGAGAGTATCACGCTTGACGAATTGGTGGTTCCGATAGCTGCTATCCAGACACGTCCCAATTACCTCTCTATTGACCACAACCAGTGGTATGCCGACGATGCGAGCGTTGGCGAAACCGATGGTCGCGAGTGGTATGTGGATGGTGAATTCTACTCGCAGCAGTCGCAGCATATAGATGGTGAAATTGCGGTGAACCCATTTGGAGAGCCCGACAGTGTAACACTTATGCTAATAGTTCACAGCGATCGTTGTGACGATACTGCCGATGCCGTTATACCGCTGGTATGGAGCGAAATATGGGTGCCCAATGTGTTCACTCCTGGACTTGACATCAACAACCTCTTCAGTGCCTCTGGTATCGGTATCATTGAAATCGAGACTTGGGTTTTCACTCGTGAAGGTCTGTTGGTGTGGCATGGAACCAGTTTGGAGGAAAAATGGGACGGTAAGCATCAATCTACTGGTACAGAATGCAAGCAGGATGCATACACATATCGTATCAATTACCGCTTCATAACCAAGCCAGAAGAACTACAGACGAAAGTTGGACTGGTTATGTTGCTGAGGTAGCGGTGCGAGATGAAACTGCGAAAGAGCTTCTCCCTGCGGGGAGGAGCTCTTTTGTTTTTTTGGGGGGAGGTGAAGATGTGAAGGCGTTAAGATGTGAAGGTGTTAAGATGTGAAGGTGTGAATCCGCAACAACATATCAAAGTCGTATCAAAGTCATATTAAAGTCACTGCAAAGTCGCTGCAAAGTCGCTCGCGGCTGACGGCTGATTAATGACTATTTTTCAGAAAAAAAGTGACTGATTTACAATTTATAAACTTTTTTTCATATCTTTGCGAGGCTTTGTCTTTCAAGTTAGAACCCATCATCTTACTATAGGTCAAAGCGTTAACTAATGTTTAACCCGACAGGATGGGCTGTCATATTTATTAAAATCTTACACATGGATTACAAAAATGTGCAACCTTTAGAGGATTTTGACTGGGGTGCAATCGACAACAAAACCGAGAAGACGAACCAGGCGGACCTCGACAAACAATCAGCTGCCTACGAACAGACTTTCAACGCTTTCACAGAGCAGGAAGTGATCGAGGGTACTATCGTATCGAAGAACGACCGCGAGGTGGTGGTGAACATCGGAGCCAAGTCGGACGGTATCATCCCGGCCGCTGAAATCCGCTACAACCCCGACCTGAAGGTTGGCGACAAAATCGAGGTTTTCGTGGAGAACCAGGAAGACTCGAACGGTCAGTTGCAGCTGAGCCACAAGAAAGCCCGCATACTGAAATCGTGGGATCGCGTGAACGAGGCTTTCGACAACCAGGAAATCATCACCGGACACGTGAAGAGCCGCACCAAAGGCGGTCTTATCGTCACTGTATTCGACAACATCGAGGCCTTCCTGCCTGGCTCGCAAATCGATGTGAAACCGATTCGCGACTACGATGTGTATGTTGACAAGAGCATGGAATTCAAGGTTGTGAAAATCAACCACGAGTATAAGAACGTCGTTGTGTCGCACAAGGCTCTTATCGAGGACGAACTCGAGGCTCAGAAGGCCAAGATTATCGCCACCCTCGAGAAGGGTCAGGTGCTGGAAGGCACGGTCAAGAACATCACCAACTACGGTGTGTTTGTTGACCTCGGCGGTGTTGACGGTCTGGTGCACATCACCGACCTCAGCTGGGGACGTATCAACCATCCCGAAGAGATTGTTCACCTGGACGAGAAAATCAAGGTCGTCATACTCGATTTCGACGAGGCAAAACGCCGCATAGCCCTTGGTCTGAAACAGCTCACTCCTCACCCGTGGGATTCGCTCGACCCGAACCTGAAGGAAGGCGACAAGGTGAAAGGAAAAGTGGTTGTCATAGCCGACTACGGCGCATTTGTAGAGGTAGTTCCCGGTGTGGAAGGCTTGATACACGTAAGCGAGATGAGCTGGAGCCAGCACCTGCGCAGCGCACAGGACTTCCTGAAGGTTGGCGACGAGATAGAGGCCGTTATCCTCACCCTCGACCGCGAGGCTCGCAAGATGTCGCTCGGCATCAAGCAGCTTATGCCGGATCCGTGGCTCTCAATCGCAGAGAAATATCCTGTCGGAAGCAAGCACACCGCCACAGTTCGCAACTTCACCAACTTCGGCATCTTTGTCGAGCTTGAAGAGGGCGTTGACGGCTTGATCCATATCAGCGACCTGAGCTGGAGCAAGAAAATCAAACACCCCGCCGAGTTCACCAAGATTGATGAGAAGATCGACGTGGTCGTTCTCGAAGTCGATGCCGAAAACCGTCGCCTGAGCCTCGGTCACAAACAGCTCGAGGACAATCCTTGGGATGTATATGAGAGCTTCTTCACCATCGGTTCTGTCCACCAGGGCACCATCATCTCGATGAGCGACAAGGGCGCCATTGTGAGCCTGCCTTACGACGTTGAGGCTTTCGCCCCGATGCGTCACCTTGAGAAAGAGGACAAGAGCAAGGCCAAACAGGGTGAAACTCTGGACTTCAAGGTTATTGAGTTCTCGAAAGAAAACAAGAAAATCATCGTTTCGCACACCCGCATCCATCAGGACAATGTGGAAGCCGACAAGGTGGCTGCCGAGAACGAGGAGGCCAAGAAAGACCGCGCTGTGAAGAAAGCTACGAAGAAAATCAACGAGCAGGTGGAGAAGACCACCCTCGGCGATGTCTTCGGCAACCTGAAAGAGGAGCTTGAGAAGAAAGAAGAGAAAGGTCAGGAATAAACAGCAACGGCGTACCCCCGTGTACGCCTGACAACACAGGAAACGGGGCCTAGCACGGCCCCGTTTTTCTTTGATTGACACTATGGCAAAGACAGCACTTGAACTGCTCAAAAAGCATTGGGGCTACGACTCGTTCAGGCATCCGCAAGAGGAGATTATCGAAGCGGTGATGGATGGGTGCGACACTCTAGTGCTTATGCCAACGGGAGGCGGCAAGTCGCTGTGCTACCAGATTCCAGCACTGATGAAAGAGGGCGTATGCCTTGTGGTGTCGCCGCTGATAGCCCTGATGAAAGACCAGGTGGAGATCCTGCGTCAACATAGGATAAAGGCTGGCTGCATAGTGTCGGGGATGACCGACGAGCAGCAATCAAACGTGCTGACCAACTGCATGTACGGTGGGCTGAAACTGCTGTATGTGGCCCCTGAGAGGCTTCGGAAACGGGCTTTTGTGAATGCGCTTAAAATGATTAATGTGTCGATGATTGCGGTCGATGAAGCGCATTGTATCTCGCAGTGGGGATATGATTTCCGTCCGGCGTACCTTTCAATCGGTGAGATTCGCCATCATTTTCCGTCGGCACCTGTGATAGCCTTGACTGCCACGGCCACGCCTGTGGTGGCAGACGACATCTGCACGAGGTTGGGAATGCGCAACGTCAAGCGGTTTATGACCAGTTTCTATCGCGACAACCTTGCATACATGGTGTTTCATGAGGCGGACAAGCGAAACCGCTTGCTGAGGATAATACGCAAAGTGGGAGGATGCGGCATAGTATATGTTTCATCGCGGCGTGCCACAAGCGAAATTTCAGACTTTCTCAATAGCAACGGCATACCCAGCAGCTACTATCACGCAGGCCTCTCAAAAAGAGAGCGCGATATGGCACAATGCCGTTGGATGGATGGAAAATCTCAGGTGATTGTGGCCACCAACGCCTTCGGTATGGGTATAGACAAACGCGATGTGAGGTTTGTGGTGCATACTTATATTCCGTCAAGCATAGAGTCATATTTTCAGGAAGCCGGACGAGGCGGTCGCGACGGACAGCGCTCGTACGCAGTACTGCTATACACCGAGGGCGATATAGATCACCTTGACTACCAGGTCAATCTGTCCTATCCAGATGCCGACACCGTCAGGGCGGTTTACAACGCACTGTGCAACCATCTATCTATCCCGCTGGGCGGCGGCGAGAACGAGGAGTTTGTGCTGGATACAGACACCATCTGTGCCAAATATTCATTTCAGCCTGTAACCGTATGGGCTGCCTTGGGCATATTGGAGCGCGACGGCATGATATACCTGCCATCTAAAGGCGACGTACAATCGACACTGATGATGACTGTTTCCAGGGATACACTTTACAGCTATGCCGCAAGCAATCCGCAATACACCCCAGTGATAGAATCGATCATGCGAGTGTGCGGAGGGGTGTTTGCCAAATATACCGAGGTTGACGAGGCTTTGATAGCAAAACTATCGGGGTTGGACCCCGTCCAGGTGGAGTTTATGCTTGAAATAATGGACAAACATAAGCTGCTTGACTACAAGAAAGGCATACAGGAGCAGACGGTGGTATTCACAGCGCCAAGATACGATGCAAAAAGCCTGCTGGCTGGCGGCTTAGATTATGTGACCCAGAAAAAGCATGCCATCCAACGCAAAGAAGCCATGGTGGAGTACATCCGCTCGACCGTGCCCTGCCGCAGCATGCAGTTGCTACGCTATTTTGGCGAACAAAGCGACCGTAGGTGCGGATGGTGCGACATCTGTATAAGTTGCAAGAAAATTGAGTGCGAAGAAATAAAAAGACGCATTGCCACACTTCTTCAGCAATCTCCAATGACAATAAGTCAGTTATTATCGTACTTCGATGACATTGACGAGGCTAATATCCGACGTCTGGTTCGTCAGATGCTGGATGCACGGCTTATCGGCTTTGACAAAGAAATGCACCTGTACAAATGAAATCACTTCGTTTTCTTGTGTTGGTGGGATGTTTGAACATTTAGAGATTGGAAAAAGAAAATCACGTTGAAAAATTGAATATCAAAGTTTTTTTTGTACTTTTGTAAAGTTAATTGTACCCACAAAATATATACACGATAAATGTTTAAATATTTAGTTGTTACACCCACATACAACGAAAAAGAGAACATCGAGAACATCATACGCAAGGTGTTATCGCTGCCTATCGGCGCACACATGCTGATAGTGGAAGACAACTCGCCCGACGGTACGGCGGATATTGTGAAGCGCCTGATGGGTGAGTTCGGAGAACGACTGTTCATCATGGAGCGTAAAGGGAAGCTGGGGCTTGGAACGGCCTATCTCGCGGGATTCAAATGGGCACTGGAACACGGCTACGACTATGTGTGCGAGATGGACGCGGACTTTTCGCACAACCCAGACGACCTGCCGAGAATGTTCGAAGCCTGCGAAACGGGCAAAGGCGACGTGATAATAGGGTCGCGCTATGTTGACGGCAAGATAAGCGTGGTCAACTGGCCTATAGGACGACTGCTGATGTCTTACTACGCATCGGTATATGTAAGGCTCGTGACGGGCATGCATGTCTATGACGCCACAGCCGGTTTTGTATGCTACAGCCGCAAGGTGCTGGAGAGCATGAAATTCGACAAAGTGAAATTCGTGGGTTATGCTTTCCAGATAGAGATGAAATACACGGCCACAAAACTCGGGTACAAGATATACGAGATTCCGATTGTATTCACCGACCGTGTGCTGGGTGTGAGCAAGATGAGCATGAAAATATTCAAGGAGGCCTTCTTCGGGGTGTTCTCCTTGAGGTTCAGAAACTGGAAAAACTATTGAGTTAATAAATCAACATGTAAATTTGTTAAATTTAAAGTGTTTATGAAAAAATCATTTGGTATAATTGCTTTGTTCTTTTTTGCTGTTGCCACTTATTCGCAGAATAGTGTGCTTGATTGGTCTCAGTTGATGGATTATAAACTCTATCCGCAGCAAGTTATGCGTGGTTTTGTGTTTAAAGATTGTAACGTGATTTATACCAAAGATGGTCAGCATTTTCTTTTTGATGGCAAAGAGGAGAGACAGCTTACCGACATAGAGGATGAATATTATACTGAACAGACGCGCAAAAGAGAGAATACTCGCGCCAAAACAAAAAATGGAGACCTTTATGTGGATAACAAATTGGTTGACACGGCAGATGGCTATAACGTGGTTCTTGGTGAGAGTGTGCATCGCAACGAGTTCGGAATTGACGGAGGCCTTTTTTGGTCACCTAAAGGCAATAGGTTGGCTTTTTACCGAATGGATCAAAGTATGGTGAAAGACTATCCCATAGTGAACACCGCGGTGCGCGAAGCGGAGATAAAACCGATAAAATATCCTATGGCTGGAATGAAAAGCCACGAAGTTACTATTGGAGTTTACAATTGCATGACTATGAAACTCGTTTACCTTCAGACTCGTAAAGAAAACTCTCTGGAAGAACGAGAGATGTACCTGACTAATATAGCATGGAGTCCCGACGAGAAGCATATATTTCTTGCCAAAATCAATCGTGCACAGAACCATTTATGGTTCGAGCGTTATGATGCAATTACGGGCAAGTTTGAGAAAGTTCTTTTTGAGGAACAGAACGAGCATTATGTTGAACCTGTGGATGCAATGATCTTTACGCCACGAGGCGACCAGTTTCTCTGGTTTTCGATGCGCGATGGTTACAAACACCTCTACCTCTATACTGCAGATGGCAAGTTTATTCGACAGGTGACAAAAGGTAAATTTGAGGTTGAAGGTTTCATCAGTTTTGACAAGTCTGGTGAAAACATTTTCATATATGCTAACAAGGACAATCTTGTCGGTCGCGATGCCTATCGCGTTAATTTGAAAAGTGGCAAGATGGAATGCTTGACTTCACCACGAAACGGCAAACCATACGGTACCCACAGTATTGTGCTAAACGACAATTGCACTCACTATGTGGATTTATGGAGCAGTGTTGAGATGCCGTTGAGAGCTGACTATCGTATAGTTGGCGGCAAGGGTCCCATAAAAACCCTCTACACCGCTGACAACCCTCTGGAAAAATATGATATGCCTTCTTACAATCTTGGTACAATAAAGGCTGACGATGGACAGACAGACTTGTATTATAGGTTGATAACGCCACCTGCAATGAAACCTGGAAAGAAATATCCCACGATAGTGTATGTCTATGGCGGCCCGCATTCGCAGCTTGTCACCGACAGCTGGATGGCCGGGGCAAACCTGTACTTCACATTCCTGGCACAACACGGATATGTGGTATTCACCCTCGACAACAGAGGAACCGACAATCGCGGTTTCGAGTTTGAGAGCTGCATCCACAGGCAGCTCGGAGAACTTGAGATGGCCGACCAGATGGCAGGAGTGGATTTCCTGAAGTCACTCCCGTATGTCGATCAAGACCGTATCGGAGTAGAGGGCTGGAGTTTCGGCGGATTCATGACAATAAAGATGAAACTGGCCCATCCCGAGATATTCAAGGTGGCATGCGCCGGAGGCCCGGTGATTGACTGGAAATGGTATGAGGTGATGTATGGCGAACGCTATATGGACACACCGCAGGAGAACCCCGCTGGATATGAGCGGGCATCACTATTGGACAAAGCCAAAGACCTCGAGGGGAAATTGCTTATCATACACGGCTGCGAGGACAACACGGTGGTGTGGCAGAACTCGCTGGAGTTCATCGAGCGGTGCATCAACAACTACAAGCAAGTGGACTACTTTGTCTATCCACACCACGAGCATAACGTAAGGGGCAAAGAGAGAGTGCACCTGTTCAAGAAGATGTTCGACTATTACGAGGATTATTTGAAATAGCAGTCAGGAAGTTAAATAAGCCGTTAATCATTTCAACAATTAAACAATCATAATGTTCACAGGAATCATAGAGACCACCGCACGGGTGGTGAAAATCGAGAAAGAGAACAGCAACTACCATTTCACGTTAGAGGTGCCTTTCGGAGACGAACTCTCTATCGACCAGAGTATGGCGCATGACGGATGCTGCCTTACGGTGGTCAAGGTGGACAAAGAGAAAAAACAATATGTGGTGACGGCGATGGACGAGACCATGCTGAAGACCAACCTTGGCACTTGGGAGGTGGGCACGGAGGTGAACGTGGAGCGTTCAATGCGTATGGACGGACGCTTTGACGGACACATCGTGCAAGGTCACGTCGACCAGACGGCCAAATGCACCAAGGTGGTGGACGACAACGGAAGCTGGCGTTTCTACTTCGAATACGATGCCAAGAACGCCCCCTCGATAACGGTTCCGAAAGGAAGCATCTCAATAAACGGGGTGAGCCTTACTGTGGTTGACAGCGAGAAGGGAATGTTCTCGGTAGCCATAATCCCATACACCTACAAGGTGACGAACTTCCACAACTTCAAGCCCGGCACAGTGGTGAATATCGAGTTTGACGTGTTCGGGAAGTATGTGCAACGGCTGCTTGAAGAGTATATCAAACAGGGAGTCGTCAGCAGCAAATAGTAAGAATCAAACGTTAAAACATAACAACAAAACATTATGTGCGGAATAGTTGGATATATCGGGCCGAAAGAGGCATACGATATCCTGATAAAAGGACTTCACAGATTGGAATATCGCGGATATGACAGCGCGGGAATCGCACTGATAAACGGCGAGCGGGAACTGTCGGTATATAAGTCGAAGGGAAAGGTTTCAGCACTGGAGGACTCGGTAGCTGAGAAGGACACGACGGGAACGATAGGCATAGCTCACACCCGTTGGGCAACGCACGGAGAGCCGAACGTGGTGAACGCACACCCTCATTACTCGCAGTCGAGGACGCTTGCACTGGTACACAACGGCATCATCGAGAACTACAAGACCCTGAGGGAAGTCCTGATAAAACACGGCTACAAGTTTGACAGCGAGACCGACACGGAGGTGCTAGTGGAGCTGATTGAATACATGAAGGAATCGCACGGATGCGACCTCGTGAGAGCCGTACACCTGGCGCTGAAGAACGTGGTGGGAGCATACGCCATAGCGATACTCGACAAGAACAATCCCAACCGTATCATAGCGGCACGCAAGGGCAGCCCGCTGATAGTGGGCATCGGAGGGACAAAAGACGGCGAAACACCTGAGTTCTTCCTCGGCAGCGACGCCACACCGATTATCGAATACACCGACCAGGTGGTATATCTGAAAGACGAAGAGATTGTCGTGCTGAACCGCGACGGAAGCTACGAGATAACGAACCTGAACAATGTGCAGCAGACGCCTCAGCTGCAGACCCTGCAAGTGAGTCTTGACCAGCTGGAGAAAGGCGGCTACCCGCACTTCATGCTCAAAGAGATTTTCGAGCAGCCAAAAGCCATGCGCACCTGCATCGGCAGCCGTATCGACAAACGCCACAAAGACGTCATCCTCAGCGGCATCATAGACCACAAGGACAAGTTCCTCAAAGCCCGCCGAATCATTATCTGTGCCTGTGGAACGTCGTGGCACGCCGCACTCATAGGCAAATACTTCATCGAGGAAGCGGCACACATACCAGTAGAGGTGGAATATGCCTCGGAGTTCCGCTACCGCAACCCCGTGATATTCCCCGACGACGTGATGATAGCCGTGTCGCAGTCGGGCGAGACCGCCGACACCCTGGCTGCAATACAGCTCGCCAAAGACAGCGGCGCGTTCATCTACGGAGTCTGCAACGTTATCGGCTCGTCGATAGCGAGGGCGGCAGAAAGCGGCACATACATCCACGTGGGTCCCGAGATAGGTGTGGCATCAACCAAAGCCTTCACAGGTCAGGTGATTACCCTGTCGCTCATAGGTCTCGCCATCGCCAAGGAGAAGAAGACCCTGAGCGACGAGATTTACACCATGCTGGTCGATGAACTGAACAACATCCCGGAAAAAATGCAGTGGACGCTGGACAACAACAAAGGCATAGACAACTTTGCACAGATGTTCACCTACTGCAAGAACTTCATCTACCTCGGCCGCGGCTACAACTTTCCCGTAGCATTGGAGGGCGCACTGAAACTGAAAGAGATAAGCTACATCCACGCCGAAGGCTACCCGGCCGCCGAGATGAAACACGGCCCCATCGCGCTCGTTGACGAGGAAATGCCTGTGGTGGTGATTGCCCCGAAACGCGGAATGTATGACAAGATTGTGAGCAACATACAGGAGATAAAATCACGCAAAGGAAAGATTATCTCCGTTGTCACCGAAGGCGACAAGACCGTACGCGAACTTAGCGACTACTGTTTCGTGATACCAGACACACGCGACTGCTTCGTTCCCTTACTGGCCGTTCTGCCGTTGCAACTGCTGTCGTACTATGTGGCTGTAGCCAAAGGGCGTAACGTTGACCAGCCACGCAACCTCGCCAAGAGCGTGACGGTAGAGTAAGAGAATCATTGACACAGTGAAAAACACGAGTACAGATGTGCTTCGCAAATAAATACAGACGGATAAAAACATACTTTTAGGACATTTCATAATTCATTACCTATGTCTATCATTCAACGTTTAATCAAATTGGTAATACCGTTGGTATATGTGGCAATTTGTGCGTTCTTTGTATCCTGTGAGGAGAAAGAATCTTCTCTTGGATCTTCTTTGGTCGATCCAGCCACTCTCTACAATGGTACCCGCGACACTGTATATCTTGAAGGCTATACGGTTTACGATGACTCTCTTATGACATCTGACTATGCCGAGGCTCTTGTCGGTAGTTTCGACGATGCTGTATTGGGCATGACCTCCGCATTTCTCTACGCTCAGATAGCTTTGTCAGACGACAATGGTCTCAATTTATCTTCTCAGATCCATTTTGATTCAGTTGTCTTAATGTTAGTGCTCAATGATGTGTTCACCTCATCATCTTCTTCATTGCTCAATGCTCATTTCCGAATATATCAACTACAAGAGGCTTTCAGTGATGATGACTACTATGGTAACGACTCTATTCGTTGGGACATACAAACTTGTTTTCTTGACCTTGACACCACAATAAGCAGCGATACGCGTTCTATACGATTGAAACTTGACACCAATACCATTCTTCCGTTTCTTACGGAGAACGTTTCGTCCAGTGAATTTCTTGCTAACTTGAAAGGGATACGAGTATCCATCAATGAGTTTGAGTCAAATGATGTGATGTTTTCGGTCAATATGAATGCAGTGGATACAAAGCTGACTCTCCATTGCAGCAAGGATTCGGTTGACCACCCGTTGAATTTTATTCTTGGCCACAAAACTGGTTTGTCAACACGTCACTTTGTTCAGTTCCGTCATCGTTATGCGAGTACGCCTATTTCCATTTTTGAGAATGTTTCGCAGCGTGGTGACACTATCGGAGCATCATCGGAAGCTTACTTGAAACCTATGGGTGGCACACGTGTGGTTTTCAAACTCGATACGGCTTGGTACAATCAGTTTCGTAAGCAACATCCATACGCAGTGGTCAATTATGCTGAATTGATGCTGCCAGTAAAAAGCGGAGACACTAACACTTTACCTAAACGGTTGTTGGCTTATAAAGGTAGCGGCAGCGATGCTGACTTGGTGTGCGATGCTATAGATGCCAGCCGTTATGCTGGTTTCGACGGATACTTCCATCCTGACGGCAGTTATTATCGTATGCTTGTTGTTAGACATCTACAACAGATTTTGACTGAAGGTGTTGATAATGGTACTGCTATCGCTATTGATGCTCGAAGGTCAACCACTAAGAGTGTGGTGTTGAATGGATCCAATAAATCAGCTCGTCCGCGTATAGCATTTGTTTATAGTGAGTAGTGGGGATGTTAATTTGTAAAATGGAAAAATAATACATTATGAAAAAAATAGTTTTTCTTTTTATTCTTTTGGTTTTCAGCTTTCAGCTTTCAACTTTCAACTTGTTGCAGGCACAGACCTTCAAATACACGAAATACTACGACGCGGCAAAGCAGAAACCCGCCGTCGAAGGTCTTATGTATTCTGACAGTACCCGCACCGGCGACTGGACATGGTGGCATCCAAACGGACAGGTCTATCAGCGTGGCACCTATAACGAGGATGGCGATAAAGCCGGGCTCTGGCGGATATTCTACGACAACGGCGCAAAATGTGCCGAAGAATGCTACGACAACGGCGCTACTCGCCAGTGGTACGAGAACGGCAAGCTGAAAAGCGAAGTGCCCGTGGTGAAAGGCAAGAAACACGGCATGTACCGCGCATATTTCCAAAACGGAAAGGTCCAAGAGGAGATTAACTTCGTCAACGGCAGCCGCGAAGGTGCTACGAAAGAGTGGTTCGCCAACGGTAAAGTAAAGTTTGAAGGCACCTACAAAGACAACGAGCTCAACGGACAAGCCACATGGTGGACAGCCACAGGCAAGAAAGATATGGAAGGCCGATTAGTCGATGGCGAACAGGAAGGCGAATGGATTTTCTACTGGCGCACCAACGGCAAGAAAGGTATCGTGGGCAACTATCAGGGCGGCAAGGAAAACGGCACCTGGACATACTACTACGAGACAGGTCAGAAATGGCGCAGCGGCGAGTATGTCGATGGCAAACGCCGAGGCCTTTGGACAACATGGTACGAGAACGGCAAGAAACTGCACGAAGGAAAATACTTCAACGACCTCGAAGACGGCGCCTGGACGGCTTGGTACGAGAACGGCAAAGTTGACTATAAGGGCATCTTCCGCGGTGGAAAGAAAGACGGCGAATGGACAGGCTACTATGAGGACGGTCACCCGCGCTACGTAATCAACTACAGCAACGACCAGCGCAACGGCACTTCGACCAGATACTACACTAACGGCAAAGTTGAAAGCGTGGAGAACTACAAGATGGATGTGCGTGACGGCAAATACGAACGCTACAGTCAAGCCGGAGGGCTAGAGGAAAGCGGCACGTTTGTCGATGGCCAGAAAGACGGCACCTGGAAGTGGTACGACAGAGGCGTAGAGGTGTTCATCGGTAAGTTCGAGGACGGCAAGATGGTATCTAAAGAAGACAAAATACCATCGAAGACAGAAGTTCGCAAACGCAAGGGATGATGAAAATCCTTTTAGCATCCAAGTCTCCACGGCGACGCAAGTTGGTGGAGACTTTTAATTTAGAAGTCGAGTGCGTCGATATCGAAGTCGAAGAGGTACTCGACCACGAGGTTGCTGCTGACCAAGTGGCCGAGACGCTTGCTTGCCTAAAAGCCGACGGATATAAAAAAGCTCTCGCCGAGGATGAAGTGCTGCTCACCGCCGACACCGTAGTCGTGGTCGATGGCAAGGTTATGGGAAAGCCACACAATCACGACGAGGCTGTGGCGATGCTGCGTAACCTCTCAAACAAAACTCACTCCGTATATACAGGCGTAAGCTTGCGGAGCCACACGAAGCGCGTGTCGTTCACCGAACGAACCGACGTACATTTCCGCAAACTGACCGACAGCGAGATAAACTATTACGTCAACACTTACAAACCTTTCGACAAAGCTGGCGCCTACGGCATCCAGGAATGGATAGGCACTATAGGCATCGACCACATCGAAGGCGACTACTACAACGTCGTAGGACTGCCCGTCGCACATACATATCAGTTGTTAGTTTCAATGTGCGTGCCCACACAGGTCGATAGTTTAAATTCCAACTCATAACAACATTTGTCCATTCACTAATCACTATTCATCATTCACTAAACAGCCATGCGCTACGAAGTCGATTTTTTAGTCATAGGTTCCGGCATCGCCGGTTTGAGCTTTGCCCTCAAGGTGGCCGACTACGGCAAAGTATGCATACTCACTAAAACCAACGCCGCCGAAGGCTCCACCAAATATGCCCAGGGTGGTATCGCCGCCGTGATGTACGACACCGACAGTTTCGACAAACATATATCCGACACACTCGTCGCCGGCGACGGCATCTGCAACCGCGAGGTGGTGGAGATGACTATCCGCGAGGCTCCTGAACGCATCAAGGAACTCGTGCAATATGGCGTAAACTTCGACAGAGACGGTGGCGGACGTTTCGACCTGCACCGCGAGGGCGGCCATTCAGAGTATCGTATTCTACACCACAAAGACAATACCGGAGCAGAAATAGAACGAGGTCTTTTGCAAGCCATCCACGACCATCCCAATATCGAACTGAAAGAGAACCAGTTTGCAGTTGACCTCATCACACAGCACCATCTAGGAGTGCGTGTAACGAAACATACCCCCGGTATCGAATGCTACGGTGCCTACGCCCTCAACAGCGCCACCCATGAGATCGACACCTACCTGGCCAAGGTCACCCTTCTCGCCACCGGCGGCATGGGCAACGTCTATACCACAACCACTACACCCATTATCTCGACTGGAGATGGTGTTGCGATGGTACATCGTGCACGCGGAGTGCTCTCCGATATGGAGTTTGTGCAGTTCCATCCCACCTCCCTCTACAACCCGTCGGAGAAGCCCGCATTCCTCATCACCGAAGCGCTGCGTGGTGCCGGCGCCATACTGAAAGATTACAACGGCAACGAGTTTATGCAGAAATACGACTCGCGCCTCTCTCTTGCCCCGCGAGACATTGTCGCCCGAGCCATCGACAACGAGATGAAGATTGCAGGAGTTGACCATCTATATCTGGACGCCCGACACATCGACAAGAACGAGCTTATCAACGGTTTCCCCACCATCTACGCAAAATGTCTTGAGCTGGGAATCAACATCACCAAGGATATGATACCCATCCGTCCTGCGGCACACTATCAGTGTGGGGGCATCACTGTCGACAAAAACGGGTGCTCGTCAATCAAACACCTCTATGCTGCGGGCGAGTGCTCCTGCACAGGTCTGCATGGTGGTAACCGATTGGCCAGCAACTCGCTTCTCGAAGCCGTCGTTTATGCACACAATGCGGCGATGCACGCCATCTCGGAAATACAGAATGCCAAATTCACCGTCCTGAACTCTCAAATCCCCGATTGGAACGCCGATGGCATGGTGCTCAACGAAGAGATGGTGCTCATCACTCAAACCAAGAAGGAGTTGCAGGAGATAATGTCCAACTATGTTGGTATTGTGCGCAGCGACCTGCGTCTACAGCGAGCTTTCGACCGACTCAACCTCATCTTCCGAGAGACTGAAGACCTCTACAACCGCTCCGTTCTCACCGAAGAACTCAGCGAATTGCGCAACCTTATCGCCTGCGCCTACCTGATAACCAAAATGGCCCGCGCCCGTCGAGAAAACCGCGGCCTCCACTACTCTATCGACCTAGTGTAATTGAAGTCTTACCTCTTCAGGAATTTCACTTCGTTGAGGTCTATCAGGCGGAGTTGGATGGCTTTGGCTATTCGTGAGCCTGACTTGTTGAGGATGTCGAGTTTGCGGGAGAGTTCTTTCTGTTTTTCTTGTATGGATTTCTCAGTTTCCTTGCCTTCTATGTTGAAGGCTATTTCCTGTGCAGTGCAACCAGCGGCTTCGTAAAGGAGTATCTGCCGCTCGACATCGGTAATATTTATTTGCTCAGCCATCGCTGTGGAGGCTTTGAAATACTCTTCAGCTGCTTCCTTCAGCGTGAGCATCACGGGGTAGTTGAAATAATAGTCTTCTCCGCGTTCAAGACTTTCAACCGCCCTCACTATGTTTTCTATCGAAAATCCTCCTGATGCGTTCTTGCTCACAAAGGCGCTGGCACCGCGATCGAGCGCCTCAAACACCACTTTCCCTATCTCAACAATACGTCTTTCACGGCCTTCGGTAGTCGCCAACGGGTTGTCGAAACGTCCTGAAAAAACTATCAACTTGATGGATGGGTATAGTTTATGCACTTTTTCGATGATAAGCAATCCCCCAGTGGGTTCTCCTTGGAACTCCATGTCAACCAGGATATAATCGGGGAGCTTATCTGCCGACGACAAGGCCGTCATAAGCAATGGACCGGATGCGTAACAGTCGGTCATCACGATTTCCCGTTTCTCGGAGTTACCGTTATCGTCAACCACACACTCAACACTCTCATGTCGCTCATTGAGTTCGAATTTTACCGCTTTGCGGATGATGGGTTCGTCGTCGACCATCATCATGTTCAGTTGTTCCATGGGGTGATTGGTTTTAGTTTCTAGGTCCTATTGAAATCCATTTTTATTCACATCGTTGTATGAGCACGTGCACCTTCGTTCCATGTCCTTCAGCAGGAGCTGCGATACTTTCCGCCCAGATGCGGCAGCCACGCAGCGTGTTGTCATCGTGTTTCTTCACTATATATCGGCATAGGATGAGGCCGAAACCCGAGTGCTGCGCATTTGCGTCTGGCTTCTTGTCGGTGCGGAATAGATTTTCCACTTCATCCTGCGACATACCACATCCTGTGTCGGAGACAGTCAATTCGACAAACCGGTTGTCTTCGGCCCATGATTTGGCAGTTAGCTTTACCTTACCTTCCGAAGTGTGCTGTATTGCGTTCGCCAACAGGTTGCGCATCATTATTATGAGCAGCAGACGATCTCCCCGTAACTTGAATCCCGTTGGTTCGGCTGCCACCATTATTCCTTGTTTCCGGGGGCTCATGGATATCGATTCGCTGAATATCTCGTCAACATCACATTCCGTTGCATTGAAGGCAAGTCCGCTCGGTATCGACAGGTTTGTCCAGTTCTTTATATTCTCAAAGGTACGTATAAGTTGCGACAGCACTTCCTGATGCAGGTTTTCCGGCAAGTTCTTATTCTGCAGGTATGAGATAAAGGGGTTGATATCGTGTCGCATGACGGACAAACAGGTTTCCACATTGGCTATCCGTTCCACATCTTTTCGCCTTATCTCTTGAAGCCTTTGTTTTTCCTGCCTCAGCACCCGTGTACGTGCCGCCAACATCAGTGCCAGCAACACAAGCATCAAGACAAGTACAGCTACAATGATAGCCCAAACCCGATAGTCGGAGATGGTTCGCCTGGCATTACTCAGCTCTGTCTGCAGCAGGAAGTCTTTCTCTTCGTTCTGCTTGATAAAATGTTGTAAGGAGACATACCTCTCTGACCACTCTTCAACTTCGTCGATGCTGTTGGCAGCTTTCGATTTGAGAAGTCCGTCATAGAGAAGGCTCTCAAATTTCGGGGCAGCCAATCCGCTTTCCTGATGCCTATAGTATGCTTCTCGAAGCCAACTTTGAGCCGCTATGGTGTCACCGTCTTCGAGGCATAGTTTACCTGTGGCGACCAATGCCCCAAGAGTGTGGTAGGGGTCACCATAGAATTCGAACATGTTGGACGATTCTCTGTAGAGGTTCATCGCCAGATAGTTGTCCTGCACAGCGTCCACCCCAAATGAACGCAGCAGAGAACAGATGGAATCCAATGTTGGGTTACATGCCGACCATGTGGTGTCGTCGATGTTCGGGTTAGACACTATCGAAGCCGTAAGCTGAACCATGTTGGCGAAATGCAACAAGCTGTATCGGCTACTGTCACTCATTAACTCAAGGCTTGCGAGAACATATTGTAGTGCGCTACGCAGGTTTTCCTCCGGGTGTATGTGTTGCGAGCAGAGAGCTATGTGTCCGTAAGCGAGGGCGTAGTTCATCACCAAGTCCTGAGCGTAGTCGCACTTCAGCGAACTTGCGATATTCTCGGCTTCGTCAAGCAGCGACTGCATATCTTTCTGCATCCCTTTGCGGTAGTGATAGTTGAGACTCAGCAGGGTCACGTAGTATTCGCTGCGAGCATAGTTGTAAAGAAAGTCGCTGCGATGACTTTTCAACACCTTCGACTGCGCCACGTCGTAGAGCAGCCGGTAAGAGCCGGCGATATCACATGAGCGCTGTCGCTCTCGCGCATGGGTCAGCTTGGCTATGAGGCGTTCTATCTCAAGGTTTTTGCTTTCGACGGTACAGTTGATTACGCTGTCGGCGTATATCGCCGACGAGTCGGGCATGGAGATATTGTAGTAGGCACGAGCCAAGTTGTTCCAAGCTCTTAGCCTTCCGTCATGGTAATCAGACATGGAGTCGGAGATATACCGCAACGCCTCTAAACTGCACACAATCGTAGTGTCGGGATTGTCATAGCGGTTAAGGAATGCCTCACGATTTAGCCCGTCAACATGCACACGTCTCTGCAAATCCAAATCGGCATCACGTTGTCTACACCCCGCCAACAAAAGGCAGAGGCAGAGTGAAAGATGTAAGCTGAAAGTTGAATATGAGAAGCGCATTATTCAAATTTCAATTTGGATTAGTCGGTATCCGACTGGAAACGGAATCCCAGACGCTTGCCAGTCACAAGGGCACGTTTGTCGAAATTGGTGCGCATCTCGGCCACCGAAACCAGTTTCACCTCGTCGTATGGAGGAGTCAAGAGGTCGAAATTGGTGGTGTATTCGATTGCAGACTCGACAATGCTCTGCACCGACTCGGGCGAGATGACCGCCGTGTTGAAGTTGTTGTAGAGCATACCCAGCTCGCGTTTGCCCTCGATGAAATAGTGATTCTCGGCGTTCACGAATACGCGGCCAATCATGTAACCAAGGTCGTTCTCGCGCTGATAGGTGAACGAGTCGGCCAGGAAGTTGTAGATGTGTATAACACCGCAGTAGGAGCGTTTGGCATCTTCGCGAATATAAGGCGTTTTCATAACCACGTGGTCGCGAGAGAACTCGAACACGTTAGTGTGCATCATGAAAATCAGTATATCGCCCGCGAAACGAATCTCGAACTCGAAGTCGCCGCGGTCTTTGAACTGAAAGTTTATCTTATGTTCGTTTTGAGCGTTGGCTTCCTGAAACTGACGGGTCAGCTCCTGCGCCGTGGTCCGGAACGACTGGTAGGCCTGAAGCGTAGCGTTATAGACATCCTGTTTGAGGTGCCCCTTGTCGAAAACAAGGTTCTTGAGGTGGTCGTTTAATTGCATGGTATGTATATTGGATTATAGGATAAGAAATTACAGAGGTGCCAGTATGCCCCAATTTATCCGATGATGTTTATATACAATAACGCTGACAGACAGTTTTTCGTATGGATTTCGGTTGTTATGTGCAATTAATTTCATATCTTTGCATCTCTTTTTATGACTATGGCAAAGAATGAAGCAACAGTATCTGAAAGCCAGATAATGGCCGATGTGACGGCTGGTCACCCTGCGCCAGTTTATCTTCTTACAGGGGAGGAAAGTTACTATATTGACCAGCTGTCGGATTTCTTTGAGAACAATGTAGTGCCGGTGGAATTTCGCGATTTTGACCAAACGGTTGTTTATGGACGAGACGTGACGATGGTGAACGTGGTATCAATGGCAAATCGCTATCCTATGATGTCTCCATACCAGCTTGTGATGGTTAAAGAAGCTCAGGACATTGGTGTCGCCGCAAACGGTTCAGAAAGTGATAAATCCTGGGATAGATTGGTGTCGTATCTCGAAAAACCATCTGATAAAACAATATTGGTGCTGTGTTACCGTAATAAAAAACTTGATAAACGATCGAAGGCATATCAAGCGATAAAGAAAGCAGGTGTTTGCTATGAGCGAGCAAAACTATATGACAGTGATGTTCCGACGTGGATTTCAAAATATGTGCGTTCCAATAATCGCACAATCACTGAGAAAGCTGCAATGATGCTGTTTGAAGCAGTGGGCAACGCGCTTGGAAAATTGTCGAACGAGTTGGACAAAATGTTCCTTATCGTGAAAGAGGGACAAGGAATTGACGATAAAGTGGTGGAACGCAATGTGGGTATTAGCAAAGATTACAACATTTTTGAACTGCAAAATGCGATAGGCCGCAAGGATGTTGTGCGTTGCAACAAAATTGTCAACTATTTTGCGGACAATCCAAAGGCAGGACCAATGCCAGTAATTGTGGCGAATCTTTATTCATATTTGCTTAAAGTAATGATGTACCACCAGTTGTTGGACAAATCTCCATCAGCTGCGGCCACTGTCTTGGGAGTGAATCCCTATTTTGTGAAGGACTATGCAATGGTGGCGAGGAACTACTCTTTGCCGAAATTAGCGGCCTGTATTGGATATGTTTACGATGCAGACAAACGATCGAAAGGCATCCATAATAGTGGTACTGTGGCAGATAGCGAGATTCTTAGAGAATTAGTGTTCAAAATAATACACTGATTAAACCGAAATAACAATGAGACGTTTTTTTTCAATTATATTTTTTATTTTAGCGGCAATGGTTGTTGCCAATGGGCAAAACACCATAAAGGGGGTGCTGTACGACGATGCGACTGGTGAGGCTATCCCCTTTGCCAATGTGATGCTGGAGGGGACAAAACACAAGGTTGCAACAGACATCAACGGTTTTTTCCTTATCAACAAAATTCCAGAAGGAACATACACTCTGCTTATACGTTATGTTGGATATGCCGAATATAGAGAGGAATTGTCTTTGACGAAAGGTCAGGTTCTCACGCGGAACATAAAACTGAAGGAAAGCGCACAAGTACTTAAGGATGTGGTTATCACAAGCAATCGTATAGAGGAACGGAAGGTAGAAACGCAGGTGTCAGTCGAAAAAGTTACAGCGGCCCAAATCCAGCAGATGCCGTCTATAGGTGGGCAGGCTGACATAGCGCAGTATCTACAGGTGTTACCTGGTGTAAACTCTACAGGTGACCAAGGCGGTCAACTATATATACGAGGAGGCTCGATGATACAAAACTTATGTCTCATAGATGGCATGATAGTGTATAACCCATTCCACTCGATAGGCCTGTATTCTATATTTGAGACGGATATTATCCACAATGCAGACATTTTTACCGGCGGATTTGGAGCAGAGTATGGTGGACGTCTTTCATCGGTGATGGATATTACGACGCGTGACGGAAACAAGAAACGTCATTCTGGCAAAATTGGCATTAATACTTTTGGTGCCAACCTTATTGTAGAAGGACCGTTTAAAAAGGAGAAAGGTGAGAATAGCAAAACGACGCTGACATATTTAATTGCAGCAAAAGGGTCGTATCTTTCAAAAACCTCAAAATGGATATATCCTTATGTGAAAGGGGGGTTACCGTTTGATTTTTTGGATATATATGGCAAGATGAGCCTTAATTCCGGCACTGGTTCCAAGTGGAATTTATTTGGTTTTCGGTTTGATGACAAGGTTACAGGGTATCAGACTGTTGCAGACTATCATTGGGTTAATTGGGGTGCTGGAACGAACTTCGTTTTGGTAACAGGAACATCGGCACTTTTAGATGGTACCGTGGCATATTCGAACTACAAAATCAATATGAATGATGCATCGCAGAAGCCGAAATACAGTGCAATTAGCGGTTTTAACGCAAGTCTCAATGTGACTAATTTTTTCGGGAAGCACAAATTAAAAGCTGGTATTATGTTCGAGGGGTATTCCACTGATTATGTATTTACCAATCAGTATGGTCTCACGCAAGATCCTGGTACGCAATATTCGGCCAATGTTTCTGGTTTTGTGACTTTCAAGTGCAATGTAAATGATAAATTCTTGATAGAGCCGGGTTTCAGATATATTTTCTATACAAAGCAGGTGGAACATAGCCCTGAACCGAGATTAGCTATGAAATACAATGTAACGGACAAGTTACGGTTTAAATTCGCAGGAGGGTTATATAGTCAGATGCTTCTCGATGCTCGTTCAGACAACGATATTGTGAACCTTTTCACTGGTTTTCTGACAGGTAAGAGTAGCTTGGATCTTGCTTCAATTAATGGCAAGGAAGTCAACAGCTATCTTCAAAAGGCGCAGCATATCGTCGTAGGTGGCGAGTTTGATCTAAACCGCCATCTCTCTTTTAATCTTGAGGGGTATTTCAAGAATTTCAGCCAGTTGTTGAACATGAACCATAACAAGATTTTCGACAAACGTGACGAGGCTTATCAAATAGGTGGTAGCTATGAGAAGCCAGGGTATTTAACCTCAGACTTTGTGCCTGAAAAAGGTATGGCTTATGGTATGGATTTCAGTGTGCGTTATGAGCTGGAGCGTCTTTATGTGTGGGGCACTTATTCACTCGGTTGGGTAACACGTACAAATGACGGTGATGGTACATACAATCCGCACTATGATAGGCGTCATACTGTCAACCTTCTTGTGACTTATGCGTTGGGTAGTCAGCGTGAGTGGGAGTTCAGCGCACGTTGGAACTTTGGAAGCGGATTCCCCTTCACGCAGACACAGGGTGCATATGAGAATCTTGCCTTTAACGCTACGGGTATCAATACCGATTATATTGCCGCTAACGGTGATTTCAGCATTCACTATGCCGAGCTGTACAAGGGTCGTCTCCCATCCTATCACAGGCTTGACATCGGAGTGAAGCGCAAGTTCTCACTCGGCAAGCGCTGCCAGCTGGACCTGAACCTGAGCGCGACGAACATCTACAGCCGCGAGAACATCTTCTACTTTGACCGCACCACCTTTAAGCGCGTCAACCAGCTACCGATATTGGCATGTTTCGGCATCACGTTCTCGTACTAAGTTACCTTATATCTGTCCAGTCGATAGGCTGCTGACCTTGCTGCTGGAGGAAAGCATTGGCTTTCGAGAAATGACGGCATCCGAAGAAACCGCGATAGACAGAGAGCGGTGAAGGATGCGGAGCTGTGAGGATGAGATGACTGCTGGGGTCAATCATCTTCGATTTCGCGATAGCGTAACTGCCCCAAAGGAGGAACACCAAGCCGCTGCGTTGCTCAGATAGAGCACGTATGGCAGCATCGGTGAAGAGTTCCCATCCTTTGCCCTGATGGGAACCTGCCTGATGGGCGCGGACGGTGAGGGTGGCGTTGAGAAGCAACACGCCCTGCTCGGCCCATCCTGTAAGGTCACCTTTTTCGGTCGAAATGGCAACACCCAGGTCGCTGTTTATCTCCTTTATGATGTTCACCAGCGACGGCGGCACTCTGATACCGTCGCGCACCGAGAAACAGAGCCCGTGAGCCTGACCAGGTTCATGGTAGGGGTCTTGTCCTATGATGACTGCTTTGACCTTATCGAAAGGGGTAAGATTGAAGGCATTGAATATATTACCTCCTGCAGGGTAGCACTCATATTGCTGACGTTCGGCAACAAGGAACTCCTTCAGTTGTGCGAAATAGGGAGCCTCAAACTGAGGGCGCAGCACATCAAGCCAGGAGGATTCTATTTTAGGATTGACTGTCATAACCCGTTATCCGTCTTACCTTGTTTCACAGAAAAGGATTCCAGCTTTTCTCATCGCCTATAGTAGAGCAGTCGCCGTGACCAGGGAGGACTATGGTGTCGTCGTGCAGAGGAAGCAGCTCGGTGCGTATTTTGTCCATCAGCAGGTTGTGGTCACCGCCTGGGAGGTCGGTACGTCCTATGCTGCCACGAAAGAGGTTGTCGCCTGTGAATACCATCTGGGGATTGTCGGTGACGTAGCAGATGCTGCCCGGACAGTGGCCAGGCACATGGCGACATTCGACAGATTCGGCTCCTATGGTCAGTTTGTCGCCGCCGTTGACATAATTGTACTCAAGTCCGCCAAAGTCATTTGCGGCAAAGCCCATAATATCGGCGTAAGCCGCCGATTGACGTATCAATTTGATACTATCCGCATGAGTGGTCACAGGAAGGAGATATTTCTCACAGGCCCACTTCAATCCAGCGATATGGTCGATATGAGCGTGAGTGAGGAGTATCCGTATAACCTTCAACCCGTTCTGGTCGATAAACAACGCCAGACGCTGCTTCTCTCCAGAAGTCTCTGCTGTAGGATCAATTATGAAACACTCCTTTGTGTCTTCATCCCATAGAACATAGCAGTTTGTCTGGAAATGGTTAAACGAGAATTGTTTGACTGAGAGCATTTGGGTGTTGTTTTTTTTTGTATAGGGCTAATAGGTCTTATAAGTCTAATAAGTCTTATAGGGCCTATAGGTCATATGGGGTTATTCGTTGTTTATCCAGCATTCGACGGCTTCTTTCTGGACGGGCGGTATATCGAGTTTGTTCTTCTTGCGGAGGCCGTTGAGGTCGTTGTAGAGTTTGTTGGGGTTGGCCTCTTTGAGCTGAGCCAAGGTGTTGATGCCCGCCTTGCGCAACATAGACACCCACTCGTCGGCGACACCATGTTCGACAAATTCCTCGTCGGTGGTGACGGCGGCTTTCTTCTCGGGCTTCATCTGCGGGAAGAGGAGCACATCCTGTATGCTCTGCTCGCCCGTCATCATCATCACGAGGCGGTCTATGCCGATGCCCATGCCTGAGGTGGGCGGCATTCCGAACTCGAGAGCACGTACAAAGTCCATATCGATGAACATCGCCTCGTCGTCGCCTTTCTCGCTGAGACGGAGTTGATCCTGGAAACGCTGCAGCTGGTCGATGGGGTCGTTGAGCTCAGAGTAAGCGTTAGCCAGCTCCTTGCCGCATACGAAGAGCTCGAAGCGCTCGGTGAGGTTGGGGTTGTCGCGGTGGCGCTTGCAGAGAGGCGACATCTCGATGGGATAGTCGGTGACGAAGGTGGGCTGAATGAGTTTGTGTTCGCATTTCTCGCCGAATATGGCGTCGATGAGCTTGCCCTTACCCATTGTGGAGTCGGTCTCGACACCGAGTTGCTTGCAGGCTTCGCGTAGCTGGTCCTCGTCCATATTGGAGACGTCAACACCAGTTTCCTCCTTGATGAGGTCGCACATCGGGGCGCGACGGAACGGAGCCTTGAAATCTATCTCATTACCCCACACGTTGACCTTAGTGGTGCCATGCAGAGTCATAGCGATGCGGCTGAGCATCGTCTCGACGAAAGTCATCATCCAGTTGTAGTCCTTGTAGGCGACATAAATCTCCATACAGGTGAACTCAGGATTGTGGGTGCGGTCCATACCCTCGTTGCGGAAGTTGCGGGAGAACTCATATACTCCAGCATAGCCACCCACGATAAGACGTTTGAGATAGAGTTCGTTGGCGATACGGAGATAGAGGGCGATATTGAGGGCGTTGTGGTGAGTGATGAAAGGACGTGCTGCGGCACCGCCAGGTATTGACTGAAGCACCGGAGTGTCAACTTCGAGATAGCCCTGCTCGTTGAAGTAGTCGCGCATTATGTTGACTATCTTGGCACGCTTGACGAATGTTTCGCGCACCTGCGGGTTGACGATGAGATCGACATAACGCATGCGGTAGCGCTGCTCGGGGTCGGTGAAGGCGTCATAGACCTTGCCGTCTTTCTCCTTGACGATAGGGAGAGGACGAAGGCTCTTGCTGAGCACCGTGAGGCTCTTCACGTGGATGGAGGTCTCGCCCATCTGGGTAACGAATACGTAACCCGTGACACCGATGATGTCGCCGATGTCGAGAAGACGTTTGAATACGGTGTTATAGAGAGTCTTGTCCTCGTCGGGACAAATCTCGTCACGCTTGATGTAGAGCTGGATGCGGCCGTAGGAGTCCTGCAGTTCGACGAACGAGGCAGCACCCATGATGCGGCGGCTCATGATGCGACCTGCAATGCTGACGTTCTGGAATAGCGAGTTGTCGGTGGGGTATTGCTCGAGAATCTCGTTTGTTTTGGCGTTGACCTCATAGAGGGCAGCGGGATAGGGGTTGATGCCCAAGTTGCGCAGCTCGTTGAGTGAATTGCGACGTATTTGTTCTTGTTCGGTAAGTTCTGCCATATATACAATTATTTGGATATCATATATTTCAACGGTATTGAAATAACTCATGCCACTGAACCATAAAATGCAAATTTACAAAAAATCGCCACACCTACAAACTTGTGAACCCCATTCCTATATTCTGTATTCTGTTTTTCTAACAATATTCATACGCTCATATCGTTATTATTATAAGGTTGTACAAATAACATATAATTGAAACTATCACATTACATCTTGTTGTATCTGGTTATTCTGCCGTATGCTGTCAATGCCCAAATGAGGGTGGAGGGTATGGTTATGCGCAATGAATACAAACTCAATGGTCCGGTCAAGAGTGTCACCGAGGCACATTGGGACGAAGGAGGTATTTTTTTAGGAAGACAGAATGACTTTTTCTCACGAACTGGTAAGGTCGTAAGTGAGACCGTCTTTTTTGGTGAAATGGAGGATGACATCGAATCACTACGACTTTGCAATTACAATACCGACGGAACATTGTCTGGTTATTACTATTTTCGTCGCGGTGGCGAAAACTATTCGGTGCTGGGGCAATTTTCCCACTGGATTTCGGAATATGACAAAAAAGGACACCTAGTAAGAAAACGTGTTTTCGAGTTCAAGCCCAAAACAGATAAATATGGCAATCCAGTATGGAGTCGGACTGTAGATGAGGTTTTCAATATGCCGGGAATACCATGCACTGAAAATTTGAATGAGAATCTTGGAAACGATACATTGTACACTTTCAACAAAAAAACTGGACGAATTGCATCAAAGCACTGGCAGATAAATGAGCTGGAAGTTCAGGGTAATGGTTCTGCAACCTACAATTACACTACAACAGGAGATACTCTATCTATTATATACAATGATCCGACTGAGCGTATGCCTGTAAGTGTAATGTATGAGTACAACTATGTGAGCAAAAATGAGAAAGAAAGTCGGCAAAACATAGAAGGACAGCATGCTAGAATCGATACAGGCAAAGCTGTATCACCTGTGCTTGAAAAAAGAAGGCGAGAGGATGAAAAGAAAAAAAAGAAAGTCGATAGCGCAGATACTCTTAGGGTAGAAATCAAAACAGTGACAACATTATACGACAGCAATACTTTTGCTGCGGCGATGGTGCCAACGATGATTGTACGCAAAGAATATTACGATGACAAAAGTAAGATGGTGAAACTTAGTATCACTGAGACTTCATACGGAGAGAAAAGAGAGTTGAGGGAATGGCGTTGGGTTAGAAAAGAAATGAATGCCACAAAAACAACGCATACATGGAATAACAATGGCAACACGGAAGACCAGATAGAACAATATCAGCTCACCGATATGGAGACTACTCAATGGGTTGGTAAAGAGTTAACTTACCATGTAAAAGACCGTTTTAGCTATGACAGAAATGGAGATCCTATAAGTCGTACACGCAGCGGTAAGTCAGTGGTCAAACCCGCAACATGGAAATTTTACTATCACGAATATGATGAATTTAAAAATTGGACATGGCGAACATACGTGGGGCCTGCAACCGAGAATGTCGTCACTTCAATATCACCACAAGGTAATACTATAGAAACAATCAGTTACGATGGAGAATCAAAAGAGGAGGATACAAGAATAATAAAATACTATTGAGAATCGATTGAAATATAAATGGTTGTCGTTAAAAATGTTTTAATTATACATCATGAAGAAAGCTATTATTATTACATTACTCATTGTTGGTGCTGTGTATCTTTCAGCACAAACTCAGCAGAAACGGCTCGAGCAGCACCTCTATTACCTCGCTTCCGACTCGTTGCGCGGCAGGTATGCTGGTTCGGAGGATGCCATGAAGGCGGCACAATATATCGTCAAACAGTATGAGCAGATGGGTGTTGAGCCCTTCTACGAAAGCGGATACATACAGTCGTTCTCCAACTCTTTGGCCGGAAACAAGGTGTTCAACAACGTCATCGCCTGCATACCGGGTTCCGACCCCGCCTTGAAGGACGAGTATGTCATAATCGGTGCCCACTACGACCACCTGGGTGTAAAACACGACAAAGTCTATAACGGAGCCGACGACAATGCGTCGGGTACGGCCGCCGTCATCGAGATAGCACGTCAGCTGAAGGAACACCAGAGCGAACTTAAACGTAGCGTGATACTGGTCAATTTCGATGCCGAGGAGATAGGTCTCTTCGGGTCGAACGCCTTTGCTCAGCGGCTGTCCAAAGAGAAAAAAATCAAGAAGGTCTGTTTGATGATGAGCCTCGACATGATTGGGTGGTACCGTCAGAGCGGCAAGCTTATTGTCCAGGGTACGGGCACCATAGACGACGGCAAAAAGAAGATGAAAGAGTTGGCTGAGGCGCTCGGTGTGAATCTTAAAACCAAGAAGTTCGAACGCTCGGTGCTCACCGCCACCGACACCGAGGGGTTTGCCAAGAAAGGCGTTGCCACGCTGGCTGTCACCACGGGTGTGAAATCGCCCTACCATAAACCGGAAGACGATGCCGACCTTATCGACTACAAGGGATTGAGCGACATAAGTGACTATATCACCCGCTGGACGACGCAGGTCTCGTCGGACGAGCTTTTCCGTCCGTCGGGTCGTGTAGCCAAGAAACACCAAACCCAGGTGCAGCCGTTCGACCTCGGTGTCACTCTGGAACTCGGCGACAGCCGTCTCCACCACCCCTACGGCAGCGCTGTCGATGGTCGTAGCCGTTTTGCCTGGAATGCCGGTCTTATGGCTCAGGTCAACTTCAAATGCAAATGGGTCGGGTTGCGTTTCGGCGCCATGTATGGTTGGTCGATGGCCAGATATATCGACACAAGCGATGTCTTCCACCACTCCAAACGCTATTATCAGGAAGGTCTCACCGTTCCGCTGTCGGTGGTGTTCCAACTCAACACCGACTACGGTCTTTTCCACGCCGGCGTGGGCATGTACTATACCCGTGTGTTCAAAGGCGGCTTGACAAAAGAGCCGGTGTGGGATTTTGTGCGCAAAGACCAGGTGGGTATGGAGTGGACGCTGGGATATCGCTATTACGGTGTCGAGACAACTATCTACGCCCGCTATCAGTTTAACGATTTCACATATAAATCGGATATGCCCGACTTCTGCAACTTCTACTCGGGTATCCGTTTGACTTATTACTTCCTATAAGACCGAATAATGAAGCGCTCCGTCATAATCCTTTGTCTCGTCGCGCTCGCCTGTTTTGCTTTTACGGGCAGCGGCATCCGCAACTACCAGTGCAAGAAATGCGGCACACTCGTGTGGCAGGACCACACCCCGTCGTATAGCGGATGCCCCGCGGGGGGAAGCCATTCGTGGGTGAACCTGGGCGAGGTGGGTGACCGCAACTACCAGTGTCGCAAATGCGGCACGCTGGTGCGTTCGAAGCAAACGCCGTCGTACAGCGGATGTCCCGCTGGCAACAGCCACTCGTGGGTGTCGCTTGGCAATGTGGGCAACAACGCCTACCAATGCAAGAAATGCGGCACGCTGGTTTATAGTGAGCGCACACCGTCATATAGCGGCTGTCCGGCTGGCAGCAGCCACTCGTGGAAAAAACTGTAGGCCGTCTCGGATAAGGCGGCTTCTCAGTCGTTTGCCCCAATCTCTTTCAGGTTCTCGCTAATCATCTCTTTCAGGTATTTGATTATCGAGAGGTCGTTCATCGACATACCGCCCAGCGCCTCCTTCACTTCGTCGGTGTCGAAGACAAACTCGTCCTGGTCGGTGATATGCTTATATACGAAGTGTATGTCTTCGTGTTGCGACACCAGCATCACTATCGTACCTGCAAGGTCGCCCATAGGCGGGCGGTCCCAGTGGTTGTGCTGAAACCAGAACTCTAGACGTGTGCCTTTGCCCACCTCGCTGGTCAGCTTCATCCCTCCGCCGCAGTTCTCGGTGTTCATCTTTATGAGCGGCAACCCCAATCCCACCTTGCGAGTGGTGCGTGTGGTGGTGTAGGGGTCGGTCACCTTCGCCATAAACTCAGGCGTCATTCCCTTTCCGTTGTCCTCTATCACGAAATGGTAGTCGTTCTTCAGGATGCTGTCGGTTATGGTGAGGTATATGTCTTTCGCGTTGGCGGCGATGGAGTTCTCCATCAGGTCGTAAACATGCAACGAGAGTTCTTTCATGGTAATTGTACTAAGGATTATTTATTGCCCTGTCCGGGCACGCCCCTGAACGCCGTCGTGTCTATCCAACGTTCGTCTTCGCCTTTGAGCGCTTTGTGGAATTCGTCGAAACAGCGGTGTTTCATATAAATGATGTTATAGACATCGCCGATGTTGTTGACGAAATGGGCGTCGCTGTCTGTAATGAAGCCGAATTTCTTCAGGTAGGCGTTCTTCTTCAGGAAGTCTTCTTTGGTGACGAATTTGTTTATCTCCAATCCGTCGGCCCGCAGGTCGGGCGGCACGAATCCCAGCTGGCTGGTGAGCGATGTGGTTCCTTTGTTGACGTGTGCCGGGATGAAGAGGCCGCCTATGCGGTGCACCTCTTCGTATATGCCGTCGATATCGACATCGATGCCGTTGAGCAGATGATACTCTTCTTCACCTACAATCTCTTCGTTTTCATCGACAATCAGCTGGTAGCCGAACCTGTCTTCGTCGTTGGGTATCTTGGGCAGATGTTCGTCGAGAAACTGCTGGAATTGGTCAAGCTGCTCGTCTGTCTCGAAATATGCGAGACAGTGGGCCTCCTCTTGCGATGTAACCTCCACGCCTCCCAATACGAAAAGCCCTTTGTCGCGTCCAATCTTCTGCGTCACCTTCACCTGTCGTGTGGTGTTGTGGTCGGTGATGGCAATCATGTCCAACCCCCGCTCCAGCGCGCGGTTGACTATGTTGATGGGGCTCATCTCCAAGTCGCCACACGGTGAGAGCACGGTATGTATGTGCAAGTCGGCTTTGTATGGATGCAGTTCTTCGGGCATTCGATCAATAGGTTAATCGGTCATCCCTTCCAATCAAACACTTAAACAATCAAATGCTCGAGCTATTTTAACAACTCATAAATCTTTCCCACCGTCTCGTAGGTCTGCATCGAGGTGCTGAGGAACGGTATGCCTTCTTCGTTGCTCTGCTCCAGCGTGTCTTCGGCTGCCTGCTGGTTTTTCACCAGTATCACGCACGCCAGCTCTTTCAGCGAGGCGATAGCCATCACGTTCTTGTGTGTCTGCAGCGTCACCCACACGTTGCCCATCTCGGCGTTGCCCATCACGTCGCTCAGAAGGTCCGACACATAGCAGCCTTCGATTTCTCTATCCAATCCGCTCTCGCCCGAGAGCACTTTCAGTTGCAGTTTTTCAACCAGTTCTTTTACTTTCATAGTGTATCTTTTTTTTTCTTAAACAATTAAACGATTCTTTATTCTTTATTTCTCAATTCTCCCGATATGCGGTTTCCGCCCCAGATGTTCTGCATCATGTCGATACATTCTTCGGGCGTCATCTGTCCCGTCCGTTCCAGATACCTCTGGTAGAACACACAGTCTTTTATGCTCCCTTTGCCGCACACGTGGTCGGTTACGAGCGAGTCGCAGGTCGGCGAGCCGCACAATCCGCAGTCAATCTGTGGCAGACATTCTTTCAGCCGCCGTATCTTCTCCATTTTCTCGAGTGCTTTCGAAATGTCGGGGTCGAGCGTCAACACCGATCTCGGCTGCACCGCCTCCACACCGCTACATTCTATCAGATATTCTTTGTGGGCGTCCATCTCCCTTTCTCGTGGCACCTCGCCGTTTCGCTCTCTCTCGGCCGCCTTCCTCGCTCGGCCGTACATGCGTTCGCTGCACAGGAAGCGGTTCTCGCACGACAGCGTTGCGCCCGCACACGACTGGTCGCACGCCCTCAGCTCCAGAAACTGCACTCCCTCTATCTCGTCGTTCTCAAGTTTTTCGAGGAAATCTATCACATTGTGTATTCCGTCAATCGAATATGACCGCTTCGCCATGCAGATGCGCCTCTCGCCGTTGGTCAGAGTCGAGAGTATCGCGTCGGCCGACAACCTCGGCGTCTCGAGCGGCGGAAACACGTAGTTCTTCCCCTGCTCCTTGATTTTCTTGAACACTATGTTATACAGCGAATCCATGTTGATTACGCCGTCTATTATCGACTTCACTTCGCCCACAGGGCTCTTTACCGCCGCAATCTTCGCCGCGCACGGCGTCACGTAGAATATCCCAATCTCGTTTCGCGGCACACCTTGGTCGGTGAGCTTCTTCAGCGCGTAGGTCGCCGAGATGTCGAGTGGAGCCTTCAGTGGTATTATGTTATCCACCAGCGACGGATATTTCACCTGTATCAGACGCACTATAGCTGGACAGAAGCTCGATATCAGCGGCTCCTTGTCCTTGTTTTCCATCGCATAGCGGTTCTTCGCTTCGGCGTATATCAGCGCCGACGACTCCACTTCAAACACATGTCTGAACCCCAAGTCTTTCAGCGCCGCATATATCCGCGACACCCGTATCTCGTCGGGAAACTGACCCAGAAACACCGCAGGTATCAGCGCCACGCTGTGCGGATAGTTGTGTATCTCGCCGAAGTCGTCCTCCATTATCTGGAACGCCTTCATCGGGCACTCCGAGTAGCACACTCCGCAGTCGATACACCGCTCGCCGTCTATATGCGCCTTCCCGTCTCTTATCCTTATCGCCTCCGTCGGGCATATCTTCATACAATGCGAGCACCCGATACAGCGATCCCCGTCAACATATAGTGAGTGAAAAAATCCTTGTTCATTATCCATACGCTAAAAACTTGAAACTAAAAACTTCTTTAAACCTTTTAAACCCCTTAAACCTTTCGTAACCTTTACACAAACGCCACTTCCATCTCCACCGTAGTTCCCACGCCCACTTCCGACGTCACGTTCAGCTTGTCCACATTCTTCTGCATGTTCGGCAAACCCATTCCGGCGCCGAATCCCATGTCCCTCACTTCCGGCCTTGCCGTCGAGTAGCCTTCCTGCATCGCGAGGGCGATATCGGGTATTCCTGGACCCTTGTCCGCCACCGTCATCTTTATCTTGTCCGAGTCGATGTCCACCAGCACCTTTCCCCCGTAGGCGTGTGCTATCGCGTTCACCTCCGCCTCATACAGCGCCACCACCACCCGCTTTATCACCGCCGGCTGCACGTTCAGCTGCTTCAGCGTCTTCTTCACCGAGCTCGACGCCGTCCCCGCATTCACAAAATCACCCTCCACTACAGTATATTCCAAATGCATAATCTTCCAGGTTTAGTTTAAAATTCATTTGTCAATTCACTAATCACTTAATACAGCGGCTGCAATCCCGCGTTATACAGCAATCCGCAGGCCTTGAACAGCGAGTACGGGCACGTGATTATAGTCATATCGTTCTCCTCGGCCAGCTCCAGCATCTCCTCGCTCGGCTTCTTGTTCCTCACGATGATGGCAAAATCCAATCCCGCCATGTCGCACGTCCTGATTGTCTGTACGTTGCACAACCCCGTTATCAGTATCGGAGTGTCTTTCAGCGTCAACACGTCGCTCATCAAATCCGATGCAAACGCCTTTGTGACCTCCTCGTCCAGGCGTCCTTCGCCGACGCACACCTCTGCGTCCAGCAACTTTACTATTTCTCTTAGTGTCATATTGAGTTTGTTGTTTTTTAATGAGATAACATGTTTTCTGTGCCTGCTGGGCTTACACCAACAGAGTGTGCAAATATACGAAAAAAAACAATAATGCCAACCTTCACAACACTGTGATGTACTTGGTTGTTGAGTCTACGATACAATTTTTTTCACCATCTTAATTGTCTTTTCATGGAAATTGTGTATTTTAGCAATCCGTACGTTGTTATGGTGGCTGCTGGAAATGTTGATTAAATAGCTGAATATAATATACATACAATATTAAATAAGTTATTTCTTGACGTATGAAAACGTTGAAAAAAGTAGTATTATTTTTCTTTTTTATGAGTGCTTTCGGGGTTATAGGTGTTAAGGCACAGTCGAGTTACGCCGATAAAGCAGATGCACTCTTTGAGCAGAAACAGTACAGGGCTGCTCTAGAAAAATATGATGAGGCATATAAGAAGATAAAGGACAACAAGGCTGAGCGCAACCGTGTGTATTTTCAAATGGGTGAGTGTTATAGGCTTATACATGATTTTAACAAGGCTGAAGTTGTTTACAAACAACTTGTTAGCTCAAAATACTATAAGACGGAACCGATTATTTATTTCCACCTCGCTGAAGTGTGCCGTTTTAACGACAATTTTGATGATGCAAAGAAATATTACCGTAATTACTTGGAAATCATTCCTGACGACAAACTGGCCAAGTCGCGATATGAGTCGCTAGAATATGTCGAGCAGCTTGTTCACGACCGGACCCGCCACGTCATCAAGAAACTCGACAACTGGAACTCCCAATGGAACGACTGGGCACCGCGCTTTCTCGGCGACGATACCAATACAATAACATTTTCATCATCGCGTTTTGGCAGTGGAGAATCGGGTTCCGACGCTTGGACTGGGCAGGCCTTCTCTGAGATTTACTACGTCTTCTGCGACCGCAAGGGAAACTGGTCTCCGACTCCCGAACTCATCGAGACTGAAGGCCACATCAACTCTCCCGTCAACGAAGGTGAGGCCGTCTTCTCGCCCGACGGCAAGACTGTCTGGTTCTCGCGCTGCGACGTCCGCAAAAACAAGACCGAAGGCTGCTACATCTATACTGCAACCCGCAACAGCAATACTCTCGATAAGAAAAAAGGCAAGAAAAAACAGACCGACGAGGCTGCCATGAACGGCGAATGGTCCGAAGCTGTGCGCGTTGACCTAGGCGACACCGCCTTCAACTACCTCTACCCGGCTGTCACAAGCGACGGTCTGACCATGTACTTCTCGTCTGATATGCCCGGTGGTCAGGGCGACTACGACCTCTGGATGGTCACCCGTAAATCCACCAGCGATGAGTTTAGCAACCCCGTCAACCTCGGCTCCCGCGTCAACACCGGTGGTCGCGAGGGTTTTCCTGTCCTACGTTCCGATTCCATCATGTATTTCTCGTCCACAGGTCTCCCTGGCGTCGGTGGATATGACCTCTTCCGTACTGAACTCAACGGTCGCCGCTGGAGCGAACCGGAGAACCTCGGTGTACCTATCAACTCTTGCTACGACGAGATGTCCATAGTTTTCTATCCCGGAGAGAGTATCAAATACGAGGAGCGCGGATATTTCTCGTCCAACCGCCCATTCGACGACCCGCATAACAAGGAAACCGACAAGAAAGGTAAGAAGATTCCTCCCATCAACGATGACCTCTACTACTTCGAGCTCGAGCCACTGCTCTATAGCATCCAGGGTATCGTCCGCGACGAGAAGTCTATGCAGCTCGTTGAAAAAGCCAAGGTTAAACTCGTGGGTTCCAACGGTACCGAGTGCGAGACCTACACCGACAAGAAGGGCTTCTACCGTTTCGATGTTGACAAGGTCAAACGCAACGTGGTCTATAAGATGTACGTCTCCAAGGTTGACTACTTCACTACCGAGGGCTCCGAGAGCACCAAAGGCTACAACGTCAGCAAGGACCTTGTCCACGATTTCCGTCTCGAACCTGTCCCGAAGATGCCCGTCGTGCTTCCTGAAATTCGATACGACCTCGCAAAGTGGGACCTCAAAGAGGAGTTCATGGATTCTCTCATGGACCTCTACCTAATTCTCGTAAATAACCCCAATGTGGTTGTCGAAATACGCGCCCATACCGACTGTCGTCCATTCATAGGACTTACCAACGACACTCTTTCCCAGCGTCGTGCACAGTCGGTGGTTGACTACCTCATCTCTCGTGGTATCGAGCGCGAGCGTCTCGTCGCCAAGGGCTATGCCGAGCGTGTGCCTCGCACGCTTGACCGCGACCTCACGATAAAGGTCAACAAGAAACCCTATAGTTTCTCGAAAGGTACAGTCCTCGAATGTGACTACATAAACTCTATCAAAGATGAAAATCGCAAGGAGGCCGCTCATCAGCTCAACCGCCGCATCGAGTTCATGGTGCTGCGTACCGATTTCGTCTCCAAGCGCCTCATCGACAATATGCAGTCCGAGACACCGCAGGTGAAATATACCGACGACGGCAACGTCATTGACTTGGTCAACGCTCCTGTCGAGGAGGCCAACCCCGAGCCAAATATCATCCACGACGAGGGTACCATCCAGGCTACCATGATTAACTCCACCAAGGGCGAGATTCCTTGCATCATCAACGGTATGCAGGTTCCTATGTTGATCGACGAGCGTTATATTGAGCCGATTGCCATCTCTTGGGAAGAAGCCATGAACTATCTCTACCAGCGTCGCATCACCAAAGAGGACTTCCCCGACCGCGACAATGCCTTCGACCCCGAGGGTAATATCCTCGATAAATCAACCATCATCTTCAAGGAGATGAAGATTGGTGAGAAGAAGGTCAGCAACGTCGAGGTGGTCGTGGTGAAAGGCGTGGACTATAAGTTCATCGTCAACAAGGAAGGCCTGAACCGTTTCGGCAAATATGAGTTCGACAAGCAGCGCGGCAAGCTCTACTTCGTCGATTGAAATAATAGAAAAAACCTTATGAACTAACTCATAAGGTTTTTTGTTTTATTCTATAGTATGCAGTTTCGTATTTCTTACACTGAAATTCAGAGTTTAGTCTATAGCAAGACCAATAAGACTATCGTTTTTTCGTATGACAGTATTCACTCTGTGCGAGTGGGGTATGATATCACTTTGCTTTTCAAAACTACCAACATAGGACTTGACGTTATGGTGGAAAGTGTTGACAATTCTGCGGTGGTTTTGAATTACAGTGGAGGACCGTCTATTCAATTTATGGTCAAGCAAGTTCTTGAGCATGCGAAAAATCAGCCTGGTGTTGATATGTTGGAGGCTGTAGAGGGGAATCGACTGATCTTTCACCTTGATAAGAATCCGCAGATTCAGCAAGTGCTCGAACGTGTTACTATTCAAGATATACGTTTTGATGTGGGTAATGTAATAATCGAGTTCAAACCGAAAGACATATAAGTATATTCACGGCTGCATATAAAGGAAAAGGAAAAGTGCGAATAAAGCACTCTTCCTTTCTTTATTGGAATAATATTACTGGTGCGTTAAAAAAGGACGAGCTTTTTTTGAGGCTTTATACGCATCTTTTAAAAGTTAACCACCTGTGGGATAACACATTATCTTTGACTCATTGTACAAAATGTATAATTCTAGTTTCGGTTTGTTTTCAAATCGTTTTCAATAAAAATGCCTATAAATTATTTAATACCAGTATTTTGTAGCAAGATATTAAAAATTAACGCACCAGCATTATTGGAATAAGTTTTTTCTATTCTTTTTTCTTTCCTGTAAAGTTAAGAGAGGGTAACTCTATAGACTTGAACGCAGAAATTATTGGATTGCTCTTGGGGACTTCCTTTTGATAGATTTCGTTGATGATAGTCTTGTACTTCTCGTGTAATACATTGCGCTTGATTTTTAGGGTGGGGGATAGGAGCCCGTTAGAAGTGGTCCATTCCTCGCTTACGAGGCGAAAACGTTTCACCTGTTCGTGCGCGGCGAAGTCGGGATTGATGCCATCCACAATAGATTGGAATTTTTTATGGACGGCTTCCATGTTCACGAGACTTTCGTTGTCTCGGTAGTGCAGGTTATGTTTCAGTGCCCAGTAGTGCAAAGTGTTGAAGTTAGGTGCAATAATGGCAGAACAGAATTTCTCGTTTTCACCGATAATCATGATCTGATCAATGAACTCGTCTTCTCTGAAACGGTTTTCTAAAACCTGGGGCGCAATGTATTTTCCTGCGGAGAGTTTGAAGATATCTTTTTTGCGGTCGGTGATTTTGAGATATTTGCCACTCACCATCTTTCCGATATCGCCCGTATGGAACCATCCATCTTCGTCGATTACTTCTTTGGTGTATTCTGGGTCTTTGAAATAACCTATCATGACGTGTGGTCCGCGAGTGAGTATTTCTCCGTCGTCGGCAAGCTTCACTTCCACGTTTGAAAGGATTGGTCCTACCGTGCCGATCTTCACCATGTGGTCGTGTGGGTTGTTCACAGCAATGACAGGCGAAGTCTCCGACAAACCGTAGCCTTCGTAAATATTCAGCCCTGCTGCGGAGAATAACTTCACCAAACGTGGTGGAATACTGCTGCTACCAGTGACGATTATCATGTGATGACCTCCGAATTTTTCTCTCCACTTGCTGTATACCAATTTGTCGTAAACAATGTCCGCCACCTTGAACCAAAGGTTGTATTTGGCTTTGCCGTAGTCCCAGCGGCAGCCGTGGCTGATGGCACGGAAATAAATTTGGCGTTTCAAGCCTTTCATATCCTTGCCAGCGGCGTATATTTTGTCGTAGAACATCTCTATCACGCGCGGAACAGCACAAAAACCGTCAGCTTTTATATCGGCCAAGTCTCGTGCAATAGTACCCATGCTCTCGGCGTAGTATATGCTTGCCCCAAGGTACTGGTAATGGTAGTTCATTGACCGCTCATATACGTGGTTTAGGGGAAGGAAACTCAGTATATGACACTTGTCATTTATAATGTTGACCTTTGAGTGTGCGACAAAGTTAGAACATAGATTATGATGAGACAACATGACACCCTTTGGTGCGCCGGTAGTTCCGGATGTATATATAAGCGTACACCAGTCTTCGGGTTTAATGCTGTTTTTACGTTCTTCAACGATTGGCATGTTCTTTTCTTTGCTAGCTATTCCTGCTTTGAGGATTTCAAGCATACGATGTTCTCCCTCGATGTTGGCTAGGGTGAATATCATTGGTTTATGATCCATTTTGTCCAAGGCTGGACGTAGCCGTTTTAGTAGTGTATTGTTGTTTACAAGTACTGCCTTGGCTTCACTGTGGGTAAGTATGTGGAGGTAGTTCTCAGTGCTGAGAGTGGGGTAAACGGGCACATGTATTATTCCAGTCATGGCCATCGCCATATCCACGAAGTTCCATTCTGGGCAGTTTGGCGAGATGGTAATAACCTTGTCGCCAGCGTCGAGGCCCACTTCTAAAAATCCGCACGCCAAGTAATGTGAGTATTTGTAATAATCTTGGCAGCTGTATTTTACCCATTCGCCACTTTGTTTGCCAGCCAGGATGTCTTCTTTTGGATGGTTGTGGATTAAATGGTCTAAAAGGTCAAATGTGCGTGTTATCTCAATGTTCATGGTTTTGGGGGATGTGATGTTTGATGTTCTTTTTTAGAAAGAAATTACAAAATTACGAAAAATATTGGAAAAGCCAAAACAGCACGTTCCTTATAACTACATAATGTCAAATCCAGATTGTTTGATAAACTCTTTTAAGACATTGGATATCATCTCGTTGTTCTTCTTTGGGTAGCGTTTCGTGGTGAAGAGCTCGGCTAAGGTCCGAACATTGTTTTGTCTTACCATCTCTTGGTTGAAGGGGAAATCCTCGCGTAAGCGATGGATGTCGTCTATGTCGGTGTCGCTGTAGTGATGGTATGTTTCTTCGTGGACGATTCCTTCCAGTGGCAGTCGTTCACTCTGGTCGGGTTGTTCGTCGGGATAGCCTATTGAGAGTGTGATGACTGGGATAACGCCAATGGGTAAGTCAAGCAATTTCGCAATTGCGGTGATATTATAGAGTACAGTACCAAGATAGCATAATCCCAACCCTTCGGATTCGGCGGCAATGCAGAGGTTTTGTGAAAAAAGAGAGGCATCAATTGTGGCAGACATCAGCCACAATAGGTTGCCATAAGGCTCGTCGCATCCACGCAGGCGACACCAGTGGTGGTATCTGTTGACATCAACGCATATGGTAAGAAACATCGGTGCGGTGGCTCCTTGTCCGTAGTGGAGCTTTGAAAGCTCGGCGATGCGGTCGGATTGTCGTGTCACGATAACAGAATAGAGCTGCATGTTGCCAGTGTTTGAGGCACGGCTTCCAGCTTTTATTATACGATCAAGAAGTTCCTGTGGTATAGGTGTGGATTTGTATTTGCGTATGCTGCGGTGGCTGTTGAGAAAATCTATTGTGGACATTTTTTAAGGTGTTAATGAAGGATTCATTAATTTGAGTGAGTTGCAAAGATACGTTTTTTCAAGGATATTGTAATTAATGCGTATTATTTGTGTATAATTTGTCGGATTGAATTATGAAAAATAATCTGATAATGAATGTTTTGCTGTAATGAAATTAGAATCTATGCTTGCACCTGATTATTCACATATTGTTTATGAAAGAGAGGTAGAACTGTCTATGGTAGGGTTCTGGTATGTTTATGGAGATGTTTTCTATGTTCCCTGCCGATAGAGGTCACTGACATAGTTTCGTTGATATTGAGATGTCATGCGCAATAACATGGCAAAAGGATATGCCTGTAGGCGGGTGTGTAAGATATTTAAACACTGCGTGTTGGGTAATTATTCTAGGGCTACTGTGCTGATTTATAGTGGGTAAAGTGCATTGGCTCTGAATCAGGTCTGTGTCAAGTCTGAGTGAAGTCAGGGTAGTTTATATCAGCTGACTCGAGATTTCCTACGTAATGTTCGTGGAAGGAAGGGATAATAGTGTGTCATCTCCGTATAATTTAAAATTTTGCAAAGATAAAAAAGATGTCAATATACGTGGTGTATTATCAGTGTGTGGTTATGAGTTGTTTAGTGTTGAAAAAAAGCCTCGAACCAAGTATCGAGTGTCGGAATTTGATGTGTATTTTTGCAAATAGAAAAATTGTGTGTATGCATGTGCATAAATATGCTATAACGGAGTCATTCATTCAAAATTATCCAAAAATACAATGTCCGACGAAGAGATTATCCATCTTAAAGATGTTTCGATTAGCTATGAAGAGGATGCACCAGTGCTCTCGCAAGTGAACCTCTCGTTGAAGAAAGGCGAGTTTGCATATCTAATAGGCAAGAGTGGTGCGGGAAAAACCTCGTTGCTGCGCTCTCTGTACGCTCAGCAGTCGATAGAGGGTCTGGAGGCTCAAGTATGTGGTTTTGATTTGCTTAAGATGAAGCGCCGTAGGTTGCCGCTGCTCCGACGTAAGATAGGTATTGTGTTCCAGAATTTTAATTTGTTGAATGACCGCAATGTCTATGACAATCTTTATTTTGTAATGCGTGCAACTGGATGGAAAAAACGCAATCTTATCGATCAGCGAATTATGGAGACTTTGAAAGCCGTAGGCATAGAATCCAAGGCGGCATCGCGAACTTACCAGCTTTCAGAGGGAGAGCAACAGCGTGTTGGTATTGCCCGTGCGTTGATAAACAGCCCGGAATTGATACTCGCCGATGAACCAACAGGAAACCTTGACCCCATCACATCATCCGAAATAATGCAGTTGTTGACCGATATAAATCGTAATTCAGGCATAACGATGCTTATTTCAACACATGATTTCATGATGATTGACAAGTTCCAATCACGTGTGATATGCTGCGAAAACGGCACGGTTATCGACCCGCAATGATAATAATAAAATATGGTTGACAATTGGTCTTCTACCATCGAGTGGCAATAATTATTCCAACAAAATCACTAAACAATAAAAAACATTAAATGTCGTTAGTGATTAGTAGTCAGAGTTTGGGCAACGACCTAACTTTTCTACGATTTTAACCATAAAAAGATATGAAAAAACTTCTTTTGATAATCCTTGCTGTGCTTTTAGTGGCACCGATTGCTTCGGCTCAGGCCAAGAAAGATAAAAAAAGCAAAAAGGAGGTTTCGCCCATCATAGATGGACGTCAGAAAGTTCGTCAGACTGACTACGACTCGGTGTGGAAGTTTACAACCTTCGACAACAAGAAGAAATACTATTGCAATTTCGACTATACTACAGTGGTCGATATTGTGGCGCAAAAGAAACCCGACTGGGGGACTTTCAAGCCAGTGATGAACTATCTGCTCACAGTGCCTCGTGCACCGCTTCGTATCTGTGCTGTTTTCGCTATAAACCCCAACATAACCAACGAGGAACATCGCAACGCGCTTATCGAAGCTGCCCGTTATGACGCAAAAGAGGCATACGCCCTGTTCACCGATTGGGCGCAGGAGCAGGAAATGAAGAACAAATTCTCATTCAATGTGGCACAGGTTGATTACCGTTACTGGAAAGGCAATAGCTATTTTCTGTCTGAGCCGCCTACGGACGATATTATTGTTGTCGGCTACATCCTTTACTTTGGTACCAAGAAAATTGACTTGTTCCCTAATGCTACAGCCGATGCGCAGACTTTCAAAGACATCAAGTTCTTCCCGAACGATGCAACTATAGTTGATTCGTATATACCTGTAATTGACTCGTTGGCCAGTTATCTGAACGCACATGACAATTACGAGGTATTGCTGACAGGATATACCGACAACCAGGGAACCTCGGCCTATTGTACCGGATTGGCCCGCCAACGCGCCACGGAGGTGAAAAAGCTGTTGCTAAAGCGCGGTATTGCTGAATACAAGATAGAGATTGACCCCAAGGGCTCCGCCGACCCCATAGGCGACAACAGTACCTACGAGGGTCGTATTGCCAATAACCGAGTGGCTATAAAGATACAGTAGTTAGCGGTCAGTAGTCAGTGGTCGGTAGTCAGTGGTCAGTAATAAAGATATATATAGACAGTTATGCGAGACAGAGGGCGAGAGAATCCCTCTGTTTTTGCAATATTGGTGGATGGAGACGGTGTGTGAGGGGAAGGAGTGGGATGTGGCGCTCGCCTACGCTAATGACGGTGAAGTAACAGGAGCATTGCCATACCTTATTGGTTCTAAGTTTGGCATGCGTTATATTGTACAGCCGCAACTGACGCAGTATAACGGTCCGTGGTATCGTTATCCTAAGGGGCTTAGTGTCCGCAAGCAGCTTCAGTTCCAATACAGCGTGGATGAGCAACTGATGGAGCATATCAATAGGCTGAACCTGGCGTTTTTCAGCCAGAATTTTTCGCCGAACGCATACAACTGGCTGCCGTTCCACTGGGCGGGCTACAAGCAGACAACACGATATAGTTTCCGTTTTGACCCCATCCCCAACGAGGATGGGCTGTTGGAACTTATGATCCAAGGTGGCCGCCGTAAAAAGATAAAGAAGCTGATGCCAGTCTTGATGGAGGATTATACGGTTTCGCCAGACGAGTTTACCCGTTTTTATATGGGCTATTGGAATACGAGGGGCAAGCGTTGCCTGATGAAACCAGATTTTGTGAAGGTTTTATGTGATAGAGCCATCTCGCGTGGCAATGGTCTGATTGTAGGGTTACGGGAACGTGACACAGAAAAACTGGCTGGAGTTAAGTTCTTGGTATATGACAGCAATTGTGCATATTCGTTGATGTCGGCATTTGAACGCAAATATGATGTTGCGGGAATCAGCGAATGTCTTGTGTGGGTGTCAATAAACAAACTTTCGAAACTCTCTCGGGTATACGATTTTGAGGGGAGTATGGACAAGGGTATAGAATACTTCTACCGCTCTTTCGGTGCCACGCCTATCGCCTATCACCACGTCTGGAAGGTGAACAATCCTTTGCTGAAACCATTTTGGGAAAGGCTTGGTATATGAAAATCACTCTGTTGGTGGTCTCCAAGACCGATGTCTCATACGTCAAGGCTGGCCTCGACGAGTATGTGTCAAGGCTTAAGCACTATGCCGATTTCGAGATTGTCACCGTGCTGCCCAAGATAGCCTCCTCGGCTTCGCCCGAAATGGTTAAGAGGCAGGAGGGCGAGCTGATTCTGAAACAGCTGCAGAAGGCCGACCGCATCGTGTTGCTCGACGAGCGCGGCAAGGAGTTCCGCTCCGTGGAATTTGCCGATTATATCCAGCGTCAGGCCAACGCCGCCGTGCGTCACCTCTGCTTCGTCATAGGCGGTGCCTACGGCTTCTCCGAGGATGTTTACAAGGCTGCGCACGATAAGCTCTCTCTTTCCAAGATGACCTTCAACCACCAGATGGTGCGCCTCTTCTTTGCCGAGCAGCTCTACCGCGCTTTCACCATCCTCAACCACGAGAAATACCACAACGAGTGATTGCGTTAAAGTGTAATTGTGTTAATGCGTTAGTGTGTTAATGCGTTAGTTGGGGGATTGGTGGGAGTAGGACAAAAAAATCTATAGTGCCACACAATAATATTTCTTTTCATCGGTTATTTATTTGTTGTTTCAGATGCGACAGTAGCTCAGTTGGTAGAGCGGCGGCTTCCCAAGCCGCAGGTCGCGGGTTCGAGCCCCGTCTGTCGCTCAAGTGGTTATGAAAACACTGCACAAAGTCTTTAACGGAAGCGCGACGGCAATGGTCTTGCTTCCTTTCTTTTTTATGTTCTCTTTTTCTGGGCTTCGAAGCGAGGCGCAGGAACTGAAGGTGATATACCAGGCACGGTTGTTCGCTCCTGGCGACGAAGGCTGCTTTTGGCGCATCCCTGCAATTCTCTGTCTTGACGGCGGCACGCTGCTCGCCACTTGCGACTGCCGTAAGAACAACGAGGGCGACCTGCCAGAAGACATCGATGTCATTTCCATGCGAAGCACCGACAACGGTCACTCGTGGAGCGACCACGTCACCGTGGCGCAAGGGCAGGGTAGGGGGCGCGGCTATGGCGATGCCGCACTGGTGCAGTGTGCCAACGGCGACATCGTGTGCACCTTCGCTGGTGCGGCAGGGTTCTGGGAGTCGACAGAAGATAATCCCATAAGGACCTATGTGTGTCGCAGTTTTGACAGAGGTCTCACTTGGAGCGAACCTGAAGATATGACCACAGCGCTGTGGGGAAGCAAGGCCATTCAGCCACAGGCACGAGTCTATCGAGGTTCATTTAACGCCTCTGGCAACGGGTTGTGTCTTAAGAAAGGCAAATACAAAGGTCGTATCATGTTTGTCGCTGCGATGCGGCGAAACGACGTGTGGGCGGCAGATAATTTTGTTGTATATTCAGATGACAACGGGCATACATGGCAAGTCTCCGAGTGTGCTTTCGGTGGAGGTGACGAGGCAAAGGTCATTGAACTGCCTGACGGCACTATCCTCATGAGTGTCCGCCAGAATGGGGCAAGAGGATTCGCGCTCTCCAATGACGGAGGGCAGACATGGCACAGTCAGGGGCATTGGGAAGATATGAAGACCAACGCCTGCAACGGCGACATGCTTCTGCTGAAAAGATTCAACGGCAGGAAGAACGTACTCCTGCACTCGTTGCCGAACTCCATGCAGCGCGAGGATGTGTCGCTTTTCGTGAGTTACGACGGAGGCAAGACCTGGCCGGAGAAAACGCTCGTCATGCCAGGCCCGTCGGCCTACAGTTCCATGACGCGGCTCCCTGACGGCACTATAGCCATGTTCGTCGAAAAACTGGTCGATGGCAAAACCGAACTCTGGTATCTTATAGTCAGCGCACGGTAGCCTTTATCCATTCCGCCATCGCTTCAAGAGCCTCTGGCGCGAAAGTTTCCTCTATTAGCATATATTCCGATGGCAGACCCTTGTCGCAGTGTTGAAACAGGTGGTTGAGCCCATCAAACCGCCTTGTGGTCAGCAACTCCGCCTTCACCGATTTCTTGATTGCTGCAAGGTTTTCTTCGGCCGACACCTGTAGGTCTTTCCCTCCGTTCATCGTCAGCACCGGGCATCTCACTTTCTTCAGGTAGTCGGCGGGGTCCAGTTCTATGAATCGCCGCATCCATGCCGCCTGCATCTGTATCTGTAGCGCCATCTGCGACGCCTCGTATGCGGTGAGGCCGACCTTCTTTCTTTCGGCTTTGGTCAGCCCTTTCGAATGGCAGTCGGCAAAAGCCTTGAAGAGCGAGTCTAGCTCGCCGTCTTTGTGTTGCGGCAAGGCATCGAAGCAGTCTTTCAGGAATGCGTCGCGTGCCGCCACTAGCCCGCTGTCCACCCCATCGGCGAGATAAAGGTCGCGGTTCTGCATCCTAAGTATCTCGCCGCCGTCAACCCCAGGCCCCGCCAGCATGACGATAAAGGCCACCTTCCTGTTGTGCGACGCAATCATCGGCGCTATGCAGCCGCCTTCGCTGTGCCCTGCAATGCCCACCCGTTTCGGGTCTATGCCGGGCTGTTTTCTCAGCCAGTTGAACAGCCATTCCGCGTCCTCGGCCAGGTCGTCGGTGGTGATGTTCGTCACGTCGCCCAGGCTTTCGCCAGTCCCTCTGTCGTCATAGCGCAGGCTGGCAATCCCGTTCCGCGCCAGGTAGTCGGCTATTACAAGAAACGGCTTGTGCCCCAGCAGCTCCTCATTGCGGTTTTGCAAGCCCGACCCCGACACAAGCAGCACGCAAGGCACCGCCTCTCCCTTGATGTCGGGCATCATGAGCGTTACCCCGACATCGATTTTCTCCCCGTGACTGTCCTTGTGGTTCAGCACCAGTCGTTGTTCGCTGTACGGGAACGGCGGCTGCGGCTCCTGCGGACGGTTCAGATTGAACAGCCCCTGCGACGGCTTCAGCGTGATGTCTGTCACGTACAGCCCCTGTTTGAAACGCCCCGAAAAGATGCTGTCCGCAGCGTTGTATCTCAATGTCATCTTTGCTCCGATGTCTTTTATCTGTATGCGCAGCGTGTCGCCCGCATAGCTCCATGTCGTTGGGCGCATGGCCTCTGCGCTCTGCATGGGGCTGTACAGCACTGGCTCCGGAGCCCCGCTTGCATCCTCTTCGAAAGTGATGTTCAGCGGCAGCGACACCTCTTCCAGCATGCCCAGCCACCAGCGTCCCTTGAATTGCGACGGCATTTGTGCTTGCGCCATCACTGCGATGGCCGTAAAGAGCCATAAAGCCAGGATTTTTGACCTCATTGCTTTCATGTCAAGTCTTCTTGTATTTGGCCGAGAATACCCAGGTAGTTCCCATATCGTTCCGCCGAAATCTTCCCGTCGTCCACCGCCTGTTTCACCGCGCACCCCGGCTCGTGATTGTGAGTGCATGTGTTAAAGCGGCAGTCGTGCAGCCGTTCGCGTATCTCTGGGAAGAAATGCCCCAGCTCCTCAGCCTTGATGTCCACCATCCCGAACTCCTTTATGCCCGGCGTGTCTATAAGAAAAGCCCCTGCCGTAGGCAGCGGGAATATTTCCGCGAACGTAGTTGTATGCTTCCCCTTCTCGCTCCATTCCGACACCTCGCCCGTCCTCAGGTTCAGGCTTGGCTCTATCGCGTTCAGCAGTGCCGACTTCCCCACGCCGCTGTGTCCGCTGAAAAGCACCGTCTTGCCGCAGATGGTCTCCCTCAGTTGATCCAAGCCGGTCTTTCTTAGGGCGGAGGTGACGAGCACGGGATATCCGGCGGCCTCGTACATTGCCTTCAGGGAAGAGAGCGTGTCGAGCAGTTCTTTATCGTAGAGGTCCACCTTATTGAAGATGACGCAGGCGGGGATATGGTAGGCTTCGGCAGTGACAAGCAGTCGGTCGATGAATCCCGTCGAGGTGCGAGGAAATCCAAGTGTGGCTACGATGCAGAGGAGGTCGATATTGGAAGCGATGACATGAGTCTGTTTTGAGAGCTTGGTGGCTTTGCGCACGATGTAGTTACGGCGGTCGAGCACGTTGTTTATCATGCCTGTGCCGTCGTCCTGGAGGTGGAACTCCACGAGGTCGCCCACGGCCACGGGGTTGGTCTGCTTGTTGCCGCGCAGACGGTAGTTGCCGCGCAGACGACAGTCGAGCGCGGCGCCGTCGGAGAGCACCTTATACCAACTACCCGTGGTGCGTGTTACCAAACCTTGCATTCTGTCAGACTTTCACAGGGTCGGTGGTGAATTCTATTCCTAGGCGTTTGAATATCTTCCTATCCACCTCGCTGAGCATCTTTGTGGCGTGCACTTGGCATCCTTTCAGCTGCGGCAGGCAGTCGAGTGCCTTGCGGCAGTTCGGGTCGCTCAGGCTCAGTATTGAGAGCGTCACCAGTACCTCGTCGCTGTGCAGGCGCGGTGCCTTGCTGTGAAGCATCTCCACCTTGGTCTTCTGTATAGGTTCTATAGTCTGCTGCGGTATCAGCTGCAGCGAGTGGTCGATGCCCGAAAGATGTTTCAGCGCGTTTATGATAAGTGCCGCACTTGCCGAAAGCAGGTTGCTCGAATGTGCCGTGATGATGGTGCCGTCGGCCAGCTGTATTGCCGATGACGGGGCCTGCTCCTCTTCCTCGCGTTTGTGGGCGGCTACGGTCGTGGGACGGTCGTCGGTGGTCAGCTTCAGCTGCTTCATCAGCAACTTGATTTTGTTTATCTCGCTCTCTGTGGCGCGTCCGTCGGCAAAGTTGCAGAGGGTGTTGTAGTAGCGGCGTATTATCTCGTCTTTCGACGCCTCGCGGCACACCTCATCGTCCGAGATGCAGAAACCCGCCATGTTCACTCCCATGTCGGTGGGTGACTTGTAGGGGTTTTCGCCGAAGATGCTCTCGAAGATAGCGTTGAGGACGGGGAATATCTCTATGTCGCGATTGTAGTTCACCGTGGTCTTGCCGTAGGCCTCGAGGTGGAACGGGTCGATCATGTTCACGTCGTTCAGGTCGGCGGTGGCGGCCTCGTAGGCTACGTTCACGGGGTGCTTCAGTGGGATACTCCAGATGGGGAATGTCTCGAACTTCGCATAGCCCGCCTTCACGCCGTGCTTGTTCTCCAGATAGAGCTGGCTGAGGCACACTGCCATCTTGCCGCTTCCAGGTCCCGGAGCCGTTACCACCACCAGCGGGTGCGTTGTTTCGATATATTCGTTCTTTCCGAATCCCTCGTCCGAGCAGATATGTTCAACATCTGTCGGATAGTTTTTTATAAGGTGCAGGTAGGCAACCTTTATGCCCATGCGTTCCAGCCGCTCACGGTAGGCGACGGCACCGCTCTGCCCGTTGAAATGGGTGATGGCCACCGCTCCCACCTGCAGGCCGCGGCTCTGGAACTCGTCGCGCAGGCGCAGCACGTCGGCGTCGTAGGTGATGCCTAGGTCGGCGCGCACCTTGTTCTTCTCGATGTCTTCGGCGTTGATGGCGATGATGATTTCGAGTTGGTTGCTGAGCTGCATCAGCATCCTCAGTTTGCTGTCGGGTTGAAATCCTGGCAGTACGCGGCTTGCGTGATAATCATCAAAGAGTTTGCCGCCGAATTCAAGATACAGCTTGTTGCCATACTGTGAAATACGCTCCCTGATGTGCTCTGATTGGATTCTCAGGTACTTGTCGTTGTCAAAACCTTGTTTCATGGTGTTGCTTATTTGAATGATTATGAAATATATATGATGGATTAATCAGTCAATTAAGCAAGCAAAAATAGGAAATATCCACCAAAATGCCAAACATAAGTTATGAACAATACAACCAATGACCAAGTGAATATCATAAAAGACAGAAGATGTATTTGTTTGTGTCGGTGCGTTTGTATAATGTGAAATAAAAAATCAACAATATCATTTTTTGTATTCCGTTAATAAATTATGAAAAAATCACTAATGATATTTATTGTCGCTGTATTTTGCATAGGTCAGGTGTTTGGGCAGCAGGGTATGGCGAAGATGACCTATTATGGGCATCTCTATTTGGAGTCGAGCGTCAACGGGAAGCCCGCCCGTATGATTTTCGACACGGGTTCGCCCTATACCTGCTTGGATAGCATATTTGTGGCCGAGAGTGGCCTTGAGTTCGACTCTATTGAATGGGCCACGGCGAGCGGCGCTGGAAACAGTGTGGTGGAGGTGCCAGTGGTTGTCAACAAGTTGTCCTACACGTTTGGAGAGAGGGAGTTCATAAACGAGATAACCCCTGTCTTGCCAATCAAGCCCATCGTTGGCGACTTTGCCGATGGCATTATAGGTATGTCGCATTTGAGCGACAAGGTAATCTCGATTGACTATGTTGCTGGGCAGATGCGTATTTTGGACAGTTTGGGCGATACTGCTGGATACACAGCCATACCCATACGCTACGAGAACAATCGTATATATGTGCCTCTCGCTTTAAACCTTGTCGACCATGGATGGATGTCGGGTGATGTCATACTGGACCTTGGCAGTGGCAATTCGGTGTCAATCTACGGTTGGGACGCAGTGCGTAACATCTCGCCGCGCATTTGCTACACCGACATCAATACTGGTGTCGGCGGCGGGTCGTCGGGATGCTTTTTCAGGGCCAAAAGTGTGACGGTTGGACCGTTCACATTCGACAGCGTGACGATGGATTACAGAAACAATTCAGTAGGTGCGATTTCACCCGAGAGTGACTGTATGGGTATCATAGGGAATGCCATCTGGGAACGGTTCGACATGATGATTGACCTGCCGGGCAGGAAGGTGTACTTGAAAAAGAACGCCAATTACGGCAATCCCTTCGGAAGTCCTCTGATAGGTTTCACACCTACCAACCGTGGCAGAACCCTTGGTTGTTGGATTGTGAACGGCATCTTCACTGGTTCCAACGCTGAGAAGGCAGGTCTCAGGTGCGGCGACCGTATAACGGTCATCAATGGGCGCAGTGTGAGAGAAATTGGTTTTGAGGATATGCCCACATTCTTCAAAGGTATGAAAAGCATTATGTTGACCGTCCAAAGGGACGACGGCACTGAGGAGATAAGTTTCGATTTCGACAAGCCTAAGATATGAGCTTGTGATAAAATAAGTGGCTTTGCAAAAGCATTATTTTGACGATTTCAGCGAATTTGTGTATCTTTGCACGTCAAAATTGACATTGTTTGAGGTTTTTTAAGCTTAAACTATGATAGGTCAACGGCAGACTTTGAAACAGCAGCAGAAGCTGACTCCGCAGCAGGTGATGATGATGCGGCTGCTTCATATGCCGCTGCCCGACTTACTCAAGGCTATTAAGGAAGAGGTGGAGAAAAACCCCCTTTTGGAGGCTGAGGATATGCCGGTGGATTCGCTGCCGTCGTATGGCGACGAAGCTCCCGTTGATATTGATGACGACGAGTTCGACACCAGAACATACTCTGCCAATGGCGAGCGAGAGGAACATGAATGGCAGATTGCCAGTGAGCCTTCGTTTGCCGAAATGCTGCACACGCAGTTAGATATGAGGAACCTTAGCCATGCAGATGCCGAGATAGGTCACGAACTGATTGGCAGTCTTGACGACAGTGGGTACCTCACGCGTGACTTGGGCGTTGTGGCCAATGATATGGCGCTGTATAAAGGCATCGAGATGGAGCCGAGGGATGTTGAGCGGGTGCTGCATATCGTGCAGAGCTTTGACCCAGCAGGCATTGGGGCAAGATCGTTGCAGGAGTGTCTTTCTCTGCAGTTGCACCGTATTTCGAGTCCAGATGCGGCAGAACGTCTTGCTACCGATGTTGTGGATAAATATTTTGCGTTGTTTTCGCAGCGCCGCTATGGCGACCTTGCCGAGAGACTCAAGATAAGCGATGATGAGTTGAAGCATGCGGTGGAAGTTATACAGCGACTAAATCCTAAGCCTGGCGAAGTGTCGGACAACATTGGCGACCGAGCAGTAGCTGTGACACCCGACATTGATGTTTATACTCACGAAGACAATGTGAGCTTTGTCTTGAACGACCGTTTTTTACCTAAGCTGCGTGTTGATAACAGTTATTGGAGCCTATTGGAGTCGCTTACAGACAGCGATGCCCCCGATGGTGAAGTGGCCAAGACGGCCAAATTTATAAATACAAATGCCGACGAGGCGAATCTTTTCATAGAGGCGCTCGATATGCGTCAGCGCACCATGATGCAGGTGATGAAAGCAATTGTAAAACGTCAGCGTAAATACTTCCTGACAGGTGTGATGGGAGACTTGAAGCCTATGATGCAGAAGGATGTTGCCGACTATACAGGGCTTGATGTCTCTACGGTGTCGCGTATGGTGAACAGCAAATATGTGCGTACCCCGTTTGGAGTGATGCCTTTGAAAGATTTGTTCACCAACGCGGTGACGACAGAAAGTGGTGAGGAGGTGTCTTCGCAGGCGGTAAAAGACTTGATGAGAGAGGCTGTGGAGAAAGAGGATAAGCAACATCCGCTGACTGACGATGAATTAGCGGCTATGTTAAGGGAGAAGGGATTCCTGACAGCTCGTCGCACGGTGGCCAAGTATCGTGAAGCCCTTGGAATACCTGTAGCGCGGTTGCGCAAGGGAATGGCGGTGGTGCTGGCCTTGGTTGTTGTCGGATTGATGATGCCAAACGCTGTTGCGCAGAACAAGTCGGGAGATAAAGCAGAAAAAAACGCAGCAGCGACAGAGAAACCGCAGGTTCCTTCGGCTTTGTGGTACGGCAGCAATATGTCGGACGCCAAGGTTAGGTTAAAAGAGATGCCGCTTGACTCCCTGCCAGACGAGATAAACCTGCGATTGTTGCGCAAGGGTGAGCAGTTTGCCTTCCCGGTCAAAGGCGTGAAGTCGTCTCCTTATGGCTGGCGCTGGGAGCGGCCGCACCGAGGCGTGGATATTGCACTGAAGACCGGCGAACCGATACATTCGGTGTTTGACGGGGTGGTGCGTATAGCCAAGACGATGGGTGGTTATGGGAATTTAGTGGTGGTACGTCACTACAACGGATTGGAAACGGTGTATGGACACTTGTCGAAGATAAATGTGAAGCCGCGTCAGGAGGTGAAGGCAGGCGATGTGATAGGACTTGGTGGCAGCACAGGACACTCGACAGGTCCGCATTTGCATTTTGAAGTGCGTTTCCAATATGAGACGTTTGATCCCGAATGGATACTGGATTTCGCCACCTGTTCGCTTAGGACGCAACGGTTGCACCTCGACAAATCCTATTTCGGCATTAAGAAACCGAGAGGCAGGAAAGGTGAGAGTCTCGCCTATAAAGCCGACAAAAGTTTTATTAAGGAACCAGAGCGGAGGGGTGCAAAAGAGATGTACTATGTGATGAGGAGCGGCGACAGCCTCGTGGAGATAGCCCACCGCTACAGCACCACCGTGGATAAAATACGCGAGCTGAACGAAGGACTTGCAAAGAAACCCAAGGCAGGGACGAAGATAAGGGTGAGGTGAGATTGATTGTGAATTGTGATTAGTGAATGGACAAATGTATTTTTGATTGGAATGATATGGAAAATAAGAAGACTAACCTTTCGGACTACGACCCGTCGGTGATTCCTGACGGGGGTGAATATCGCATTGCGGTGGTAGCGGCTGAATGGAACGCCGAGATTACGGATGCTATGCTTCACGGTGCTTACGAAACATTGGTGAAACACGGGGTGAGCGAAGATAATATTATGGTGTGCCGAGTGCCTGGGACTTTTGAACTGACCTCTGCCGCCGACATATTGCTTACGAAACACTGTGATTTGGATGCGGTGATATGTATAGGATGTGTGATACAAGGCGAGACGCGGCATTTCGACTTTATCTGCGAGTCTGTTGCCAACGGGTTGGCTAATGTGTCGATAAAACACAGCAAGCCTGTTATATTCAGTGTGCTGACCACCAATAATATGGAGCAGGCACGTGAGCGGTCTGGCGGAAAGCATGGGAACAAGGGTGTTGAAGGTGCTGTGACCGCGCTGAAGATGTGCGCGTTTAATGCTTGATTGTGGGAAGGCGTTAGGGTGTGAATAGTTGAAACTAAAAACTGGGAATATTGAAACCGCGGATTGTTTTTATGGGCACGCCTGACTTTGCGGTGGCGTCGCTCGATGCTATATATAAAGCAGGATATGAGGTGGCGGCTGTGGTTACGGTGCCTGACCGCAAGGTGGGGCGCGGACAGAAGGTCGCTTTCTCGCCGGTGAAGAACTATGCGTTGGAGCATAACATGCCGTTGCTGCAACCCGAGAAACTGAAGGACGAGGCATTCGTATCGGCGCTGCGCGCGATAAATGCCGACCTATTTGTGGTGGTGGCTTTCAGGATGCTGCCGCAGGTGGTGTGGGGGATGCCGCCAATGGGGACATTCAACCTCCATGCGTCTCTGTTACCACAATATCGGGGTGCCGCGCCTATTAATTGGGCTATAATAAATGGAGAGAAAGAGACGGGGGTGACGACATTTATGCTCAACGAGCGAATAGACGAGGGAGGGCTGTTGATGCAGCAAAGTACACCTATAAGTCCAGACGATACCGCGGAGACGTTGCATGACCGTCTGGCTGCGATGGGTGCGCCAATGGTAGTGGAAACAATCAAAGGGCTTGAGAATGGAAGTCTGAAGCCACAGCCGCAACCTGCAACGGCAGAGTGCAAGCCTGCACCTAAGATATTCAAGGGCGATTGCGCCATAGATTGGAATAATGATGGAGAGTCGATATGTAACTTCGTGCGCGGTATGTCGCCCTATCCCGCAGCCACGATGGCTATGACGGACGAAAAGGGGCAGAGACACAACTTCAAAATATATGAAGTGAAGTTCGAGCCAATGCCAGAATCAACGCAGGGAATGGCGAAAACCGATGGAAAAAAGTATCTAAAAGTCGGTTGCAATGGCGGTTGTATCAATATTTTGAGCCTTCAAATTGAGGGAAAACGCAGAAATTCGATAGAAGAATTTTTAAGAGGTTACGATGTAACTAATTGGGAAATAGTGTTATAGAAAAAAGTGTGAAAAAATAATTAAAATATTTTGCATTTTTTCTTGCATGATAATCAAACATTTTAATATATTTGCATTTCGAAAATGAATTCTTTTATTAACACCAAAAAATCAAAAAAATGAACAAGACTGAACTTATCAATGCAATCGCTGCAAAAGGTGGTCTGACAAAGACTGATGCTAAAAAAGCTTTGGACGCTTTCGTAGAGGTGACCAAAGGTGGCCTGAAGAAAGGTGACAAAATCGCCATCCTCGGCTTCGGTACTTTCAGCGTTGCTCAGCGTAAAGCTCGCACGGGTATCAACCCCGCTACTGGCAAGAGCATGAAGATTAAAGCTAAGAAAGTTGCTAAATTCAAACCCGGTAAGGGCCTCGCTCTCTAAGCTTGAATCTTAGTTAGAATGGCAAAGCCCGTCGGACATGTCCGACGGGCTTTCTTTTTGTATGCCGTTTTGTATGGGTTTCTTGGTTTGTGCGGTTTGGAGGGGATTATGTTGTGTTTGTTGTGAGGCGGGGGGTTAGTTTAGGTTGAATACGAACTGAAGGATGTTGGCGCCCATCTGGAGGGCTTTGACGTGCTTCTCCATCGAGTCGTTGTGGACGTCAATGTCTTCCCATCCGTCGCCGAGGTCGCACTCCCAGGTGAAGAGGCAGACCATGCGGCCTTCGTGAAACATGGCGTAGGCTTTGGGAGGCTGGTTGTCGTGCTCGTGGATTTTGGGCAGACCGTGTGGAAATTCGTATTTTTGGTGGAAGATGGGGTGGGAGTAGGGCAGCTCGACCCATTTTGAGTCGGGAAACACTTTCTGCATCTGCGCCATGGCGTAATCTTTGAGGCCGTAGTTGTCGTCGATGTGGAGGAAACCGCCACTGATGAGGTAGGTGCGCAAGTTGTCGATTTCTTGCGGAGAGAAGACTATGTTGCCGTGCCCGGTGGCGTGGATGTAGGGGTAGTTGGTCAGCTCTAGGCTTCCGACATCGACGGTTGCGTACTGCGGTGCGAGGTTCATGTTGAGCTGGGAGTTGCAGAAGGCAATCAGGTTTGTCAACGAAGTGGGGTTGGCGTACCAGTCGCCGCCGCCGTTGTATTTGAGTAGGGCGATGGGAGTCTGGGCATGGGCGGAAGATGCGGCGAAGAGCAACGCGACGAGTATGAGAGTGAGAAGTGTTTTTTTCATTGCTGCTGTTGGTTGATGAGAGCGACGGCACAGACGGCGGTGAGCGCTGCGGTCTCGGTGCGTAGGCGGTTATGGCCGAGGGAGACGGGGCGGTAGCCGGCGTGGTCGGCGAGTGTTATTTCGTGTTCGGTAAAGTCGCCTTCGGGTCCGATGAGCACTACGGTGTCGTCGGATGGGTGGCAGGCCTGTGACATCATGAGCGGGTGTTCGTAGTGGCCGTGGCAGATGATTTTGGCGGTTGCCGAGGTGTCGCGCAGGAAGGATTCGAAGGGAGTTTCGTCGTGGATGATGGGCAGATGGCGTTGGAGCGACTGCTTCATTGCGCTGACGGCTATTTTCTCGAGGCGGCTCCGGTTGAGGTGTGTGCGCTCGGAGTTGTGGGTAATAAGCGGCGTTATTTCGTCGATGCCTATTTCGACGGCTTTCTCGACGAGCCATTCGATGCGGTCAGCGTTCTTGGTGGGGGCGATGGCAAGATGGAGGTGGTAGTCGGCGCGGTGGGACTGGATGTCGCGATTGGAGATCTGGACGGTGCAGCCTTTGGGGTCGGGGGAGAGAATGGAGCCGGTGGCGAGGGTGCCTTTGCCGTCGGTAATATATAATGTGTCGCCCGCTGCCATGCGGAGGGAGCGGACGCAGTGGCGCGACTCGTCGGGCGAGAGTTGCACGATGTCGTCGTCAAGGTCGGGTATGTAGAAGAGTTGCATAACGGGATGCAAAGTTACACATTTATTAGATACTGTTTAGATTTAAATAAGGTGACCTCTAAAATTCCAGGTACGAATATGATACAAATTATACTTTTGAATCCAAATTTGTGGGTTAATGTATTGATTATGTGGATTGTATATTGTTAGAATCATATTTATTTCTTGTAAATCAGATATTTATTAAGAGTAAAGTAAGGGTAAAGTAAGGGTAAATTAAGGATAAAGTAAGGGTAAAGTAATGGTAAGGTTTGTGTGAAGTTGTTGCAATGGTTGTATTTGGTTGGTATTTGGTCGGTGTGGTGTTGATTTTTGGGTTGTGCTGGGTTTGTGCTGTGTTGGTGTATGGTTAGGGGAGCGGGGATGGGGGGTGGGTAATGGGTCGGTTGTGTGGGTGTTGAAGATTGGATGTTGTAGGGTCTTGTGGATGCGGTTTGTGGGTTGGGGGGTGGATTCTTAACAGGTGTTGATATTTTGGGTTGCGGGGAATGGACGGGGTGATGTATCTTTGCTCGCTGACAGGGTGGGGATGGGTGTGTGGTAAGTATCTGAACATCATGTAACAACTCTCAATTTACAATTCGTTATGACGGGTCAGAAGGATTTGCTTTTTGATTTTGGTGAGGAGGCTGTGGAGCCTTCGGTGAAGTCTCAGAAAAAGGAGGAGAAGGCCAAGGTGCAGGCAGCGCCCGAGGTGAAGACCGCGGCGGCCAAGACGGCTGATAAGGAGGAAACGGTTGAGCTGAAGGAGTATGATTTCGGGGAGATTATGAAGTCTTCGACGGAGTATTTCGGCGGTGACGAGCTGGCGGCGTCGGTGTGGGCGAACAAGTATGCGCTGAGGGATGAGGGCCACATCTATGAGTTGAACCCCGACATGATGCACAGGAGGATAGCGCGGGAGTTTGCAAGAATTGAGCGGAACTACCCGAACGCGATGACGGAGGATGAGATATACGAGCTGCTGAAGGATTTCCGCTATGTGATACCGCAGGGAAGTCCGATGGCGGGGATAGGGAACACGTTTCAGGTGGTTTCGCTGAGCAACTGCTTTGTGATAGGCAACAGCGGCTGCAGCGACTCATACGGCGGAATTATGAAGACGGACCAGGAGCAGGTGCAGCTGATGAAGCGCAGAGGCGGCGTGGGACACGACCTGTCGCATATACGTCCCGGCGGCAGCCCGGTAAAGAACTGCGCGCTGACATCGACGGGCATAGTGCCGTTTATGGAGCGATACAGCAACACCACGCGAGAGGTGGCGCAGGGAGGTAGAAGAGGTGCGCTGATGCTCTCGATATCGATAAAACATCCCGACGCTGAGAACTTCATAGACGCGAAGCTGGAGCAGGGGAAGATTACGGGCGCGAACGTGTCGGTGAAGATTACGGACGAGTTTATGCAGTGTGTGAAAAGCGGCGAGCCGTTTGTGCAGCAGTATCCGATAGACTCGTCGGAGCCGATGGTGAAGAAGGAGATAGACGCGAGAGCGCTGTGGAACAAGATAATAGCCAACGCATGGTCGTCGGCGGAGCCAGGGGTTCTGTTCTGGGACACGATTATCAGAGAGAGCGTTCCGGACTGCTACAGTGAGTTTGGATACAAGACGGTTTCGACGAACCCTTGCGGCGAGATACCGCTGTGTCCGTATGACAGCTGCCGTCTGATGGCTATAAACCTGTACAGTTATGTGAAGAATCCTTTTACGAAAGAGGCAGAGTTTGACCATGAACTTTTCAGAAACCATGTAGCGAAGGCGCAGAGGCTGATGGACGACCTGATAGATTTGGAGTTGGAAAAGGTGAACATGATATTGGCGAAGATAGAGAGCGACCCCGAGGACGAAGAGATAAAGAGAGTGGAGAAGAACCTGTGGCTGAACGTAAAGATGAAGTGTATGGAGGGCCGGCGCACGGGATTGGGTATCACGGCAGAAGGCGACATGTTGGCGGCGATGGGGTTGAGATACGGCACCGACGAGGCGACGGAGTTTGCGGTGGAAGTGCAGAGAGAGCTGGCGTGTGCGGCCTACGGGTCGTCGGTGACGATGGCGGAGGAGAGGGGAGCGTTCCCGATATACGACGCTCAGTTGGAGAAAAACAATCCGTATATACAGCGTCTTTTCGAGGCGGACAAGAGTCTTTACAGTAGGATGAAGAAGTCGGGCAGACGCAACATAGCGCTGCTGACCATCGCGCCCACAGGGTCGGTGAGTATCTGCACCCAGACAACGTCAGGTATAGAGCCGGTGTTTCTAGTCAACTATAAACGCCGCAAGAAGATAAACCCCAACGACAAAGACGCGTCGAAACATCGCATAATAAAGGACGAGAGTGGCGATTTGTTTGAGGAGTACAACGTGTTTCACCCGAAGTTTATCGACTGGCTGAAGGTGGAATGCTATGACGTGGAGAAGGTGACAGCGATGAACGAGGACGAGTTGGCGAAGGTGATAGAGAAGTCGCCGTACTACAAAGCCACGTCGGCCGACATCGATTGGGTAAACAAAGTGAAGATGCAGGGAGAGATACAGAAATGGGTTGACCACTCGATAAGCGTCACGGTGAACATACCGAAGGAGACGAGCAAGGAAATGGTGAGCCAGATATATATGACCGCATGGGAGAGTGGTTGCAAGGGGTGTACGATATACCGCGAAGGTTCGAGGAACGGAGTGCTGGTGTCGAACACGGAGTCGAAAGAACAGCAATTCCACGAGACACGAGCTCCGAAACGTCCGAAGAAGCTTGAGGCAGAGATACTGCGATTCAAGAACAACAGCGAAGACTGGATAGCGGTGGTGGGAATGTTTGAAGGACATCCGTACGAGATATTCACAGGAAAGGCAGACGCCTTTGTGGTGCCCAAGTGGGTGGAAAAAGGCTATGTGATACGCACGAAGGAGCAGGGGGCGGAGCATGCGAGGTATGACTTCCAGTTTTTGGACAAAGACGGATATAGAGTGACGATAGAAGGCCTGTCGAGGATGTTCGACCAAGAATATTGGAACTACGCCAAGCTGATTTCAGGAATTTTGAGGCACGGTATGCCGATACAGAATGTGGTGGAGCTTATCAGCAAACTGAACTTCACGGTAGATAGCATAACGACGTGGAAGAACGGAGTGGCGAGAGCGTTGAAACGCTATATAAAGGATGGCGCGGAAACAGGGGAGACGTGTCCCGACTGCGGCAGCCAGCTGGTGTATAGCGGAGGGTGCAAGAGTTGTCCTAATTGTGGCTGGAGCAAGTGCAGTTGACCTTTCATAACACAATAATATTTTCCCACGGCTTCCATTGGTTTGGGGGCCGTTCTTTTTTGTGGTCAGTGGTTAGCGATTAGCGGTCGGTGGGAATGTTGAAAAATATAATGGGTTGATATAGTGGTGTGTGTGGTGTTGTTAAGAAAAAAATGTTTATAAAATCCGTGAAGTATGAATTAATTTCATTAACTTTGCCACTCCAAAAGTTTATAAAACTTAAAGGAGTGTTAAAACCCAACGAGTGTAGAAATTAGATAGATAACGTTTTTATTCACTTAATAAAAAGTATTATGTCACTTTTATTAGCATTATTGGACGTCGCCGTTGGATACCTCGGAGCAGGTATAGGCGCAGGCCTCGCCGCAGTTGGCGCAGGTATCGGTATTGGTAAAATCGGTCAGGGAGCTATGGAGGGAATCGCCCGCCAGCCCGAAGCCGCCGGCACCATCCGTTCGACGATGATCATTGCTGCCGCTCTTGTTGAAGGTGTGGCTTTCTTCGCAGTGGTTATCTGCTTGCTCGTCTCCCTCAAATAGTGGAAGGCAGGCAAGGCGAACAATTAACCGACGGAGCGGCTGACGAAAGCGATTGGCCCAGAAGGCCGCTCCTTTTCAAAACGCAAACAAAATCTTTTATATATGAACAATCCTTTGATAAGTCCAGGCATCGGTGTATTTTTCTGGATGCTTGTGTCGTTCGGTATTTTGGTTTTCATCCTTGGCAAATGGGCTTGGCCCGTGATGATTAAGGCTTTGAAAAACCGCGAGACCGCAATTGCCGACTCTCTCAACGCCGCAGCGAAGGCTCGCGAGGAGATGAAGCAACTGAAGAGCGGCAAGGAAGAGGAGTTGCGCCAGGCGAAGCAGGAACGTGATGAGATTCTGCACAATGCACGTATGACCAGTGAGCAGATAATCGAAGACGCCCGCAAGAAAGCCAGCGAGGAGATAGTGCGTATGCGTGAGGAAGCCATAGAGAGCATCAACAACGAAAAGCTCCGCGCTATGCACGACCTCAAGAACCAGATAGCCACCCTCTCAATCGACATAGCCGAGAAACTCATCAAGGCCGAGCTGGTGAACACCGAAGCCGCCAAGAGTCTCGTAAGCTCCGAGTTGGAGAAGGCCGAATTGTAAGAATAAAAATTCTGCGAAGTGGAAAGTTACAGAATTAATGCAAATTACGCCAAGGCGCTGTTTATGCTGGCGGGCGAGACCGGACACTATGACGAGGTGGCGGAAGACATGAGGCTGGTGAGCCGAGTGTGTGGTGAGAACCGAGTACTGAACACCGTGTTCAACAACCCGACCATTCTTGAAGTCAAGAAACGGGCCATAGTGGCAGACCTCTTTGGCGAGAAAGTATGCCGCGAGTCGCTGGCGTTCCTGAACTTTGTGGTCAAGAAGAACCGCTCGGTGAACCTGAGGGGTATTGCCGACGCATATCTGGAGATGTACCGCGAGAGCAAGAACGTTATCCTGTCGAAGCTTACCACAGCCTTTGAGGTTGACGAGAGTGTGAAGCAGGAGGTGTCGAAACTGGTAAGCACTCATACTGGCAAGACCGTCGAACTGGAAACCAAGGTTGACCAGAGTATCATAGGCGGCTTGATGGTGGAGTTCAACAACACCATGTACGACAGCCGTATAAGCGCCAAGATCGCGAAGCTGCGCAGAGAGTTCAACAAGAACTACTACGAGAGCAAACTTTGAAAATTAACTACTAAACAATAGAACGTATGTCAGAAATCAAACCTGCCGAAGTATCGGCGATTCTGAAGAAACAGCTGGCTGATGTCAATCTCGATGTGGCATTGGAGGAGGTCGGCACAGTGCTTACCGTCGGAGACGGTATTGCGCGTGTCTATGGCCTCAACAACGCCCAGTCGGGCGAGTTGGTAGAGTTCGAGTCCGGCGAGCAGGGCATTGTCCAGAACCTTGAGGAGGACAATGTCGGTATAGTGATGCTTGCCGAATCCAACTGCATCAACGAAGGTGACACCGTGAAACGCACCAAGCGCATCGCATCGGTCAAAGTTGGAGAGAAACTTGTTGGCCGTGTAATCAACACCATTGGAGAACCCATCGACGGTAAAGGTCCCATCGAGGGCGAACTGTTCGATATGCCTTTGGAGCGTAAGGCCCCTGGCGTTATCTATCGTCAGCCGGTGGAACAGCCCCTGCAGACAGGTATCAAGGCTATCGACTCGATGATCCCTATCGGACGCGGACAGCGTGAGCTTATCATTGGTGACCGTCAGACGGGTAAGACGGCTATCGCCATCGATACTATCATTAACCAGAAGAATTTCTACGATGCCGGAGACCCGGTATATTGCATATATGTTGCTTGCGGACAGAAGGGCTCCACTGTGGCCAACATGGTGAAGAACCTCGAAGAGAAGGGCGCTATGGCCTACACCATCGTGGTGGCAGCTACCGCTTCCGACCCCGCAGCCATGCAGTTCTATGCCCCGTTTGCAGGTGCCGCTATCGGCGAGTATTTTCGCGACACGGGACGTAATGCATTGGTCATCTACGACGACCTCTCGAAACAGGCTGTGGCCTACCGTGAAGTCTCGTTGCTTCTCCGTCGTCCGCCCGGACGTGAGGCTTACCCTGGCGACGTGTTTTATCTGCACAGCCGTCTGCTCGAACGTGCCGCCCGTATCATCCAGAACGACGATATAGCCGCTCAGATGAACGACCTGCCCGAGTCGTTGAAAGGGAAGGTGAAGGGTGGCGGATCTCTGACCGCTCTGCCCATCATCGAGACACAGGCTGGTGACGTCTCGGCATATATCCCGACCAACGTGATTTCCATTACCGACGGTCAGATATTCCTTGAGACCAACCTCTTCAACTCGGGTGTGCGTCCCGCTATCAACGTCGGTATCTCGGTGTCGCGTGTCGGCGGTAAGGCACAGATTAAGTCGATGAAGAAGATCGCCGGTACGTTGAAGCTCGACCAGGCCCAGTATCGTGAATTGGAAGCCTTCTCGAAGTTCGGTTCCGACCTTGATGCTGCAACCAAAGCAGTGCTCGACAAAGGTGCTCGCAACGTGGAAATCTTGAAGCAGCCGCAATATACGCCTATGCCCGTTGAGGACCAGGTGGCCATCATCTTCTGCGGTACAAAGGGATTATTGCAGAAAGTGCCGGTTGACAAGGTTCGTGATTTCGAAAGCGAGTACCTGTTCTTCCTGCGTCAGAACCACGCTTCAGTGCTTGAAAACCTCAAGAAAGGCAAACTGCTCGACGAGGATATGGAGACCTTGAAGAAAGTGGCTCTCGATTTCGCAGGCAAGTACGCGAAGTAACGATTGAATGTTTAAATGTGTGATTGTTTGGGTGCAACCCAAACAGTCATACATTCAGACAATAACCAATAATAAAAGTCAATGGCTAATTTAAAGGAAGTACGCACCCGTATAGGCTCTGTGAGCTCGACGCAGCAGATTACCTCCGCCATGAAGATGGTTTCGGCGGCAAAGTTCCGTCGTGCGCAAAATGCCATACTCGGTATGCGTCCATACTCCGCTCAACTCAACGAGATAATGAATGACATTGATGTTGAGGACGGAGTTGTGACACCTTATCACGATACCAGAAAGGTGGAAAATGTGCTGCTTGTCGTTGTTACCTCGAACAAAGGACTTTGCGGAGCGTTCAACTCTAACGTCATCAAGGAGGCTACTGCGCGAGTGAACCATTATTCCAATGGGGAGAAGGTTTCAACGTTGCACATGATTACCATCGGCAAACGTGCCTCTGAGTTTTTCGGCAAGCGCAAGATGAATGTGGTGGCAAGTCACGACGAGTTGCTTGACAAGCCAGAATTCGATAATGTTGCCACGTTGGCCGATAGCGTGATGCAATCGTTCTGCGACAAGAAGTATGACCGTGTAGAGTTGATATACAACCAGTTCAAGAACTCGTTGGTGCAGATACTCTCTACCGAGCAGTTCTTGCCGGTTATGCCGAAAAAGACGGAGTCGGTAACGGCCAAACGCAATGACTATATCTATGAGCCAGGCAAGGCCGAGATACTGCGCGAGATGGTACCGCTCACGCTGCGGTCGCATTTCTACCGTGTCATCCTTGACTCGCTTGCAGCCGAGCACGGTGCGCGTATGAACGCCATGCAGAAGGCTACCGACAATGCAACGGAGCTTTTGAAAGAACTGAAACTTAGCTACAATAAAGCTCGTCAGGCCGCCATCACAAACGAGATTATCGAGATAGTGAGTGGCTCGGAGGCTTTGAAAGGCTGAGGATAGGAAGTAACCAAAAAACTGTTAAAAAAAGTGCCGAATCGCCCTGCGATTTTGCACTTTTTGTTTTTTTAATAATTCTTTTGTTACTTTAGGAGTCAAAAAACGTTATAATCAATAAAATATTAGTACATTTGCAATTTGAATGTATAGTGTGTAAAAAGCAATGGAAAAAAAGCAAAAGTTTATAGTTCCGATAATTGTGATGATTTTCATATTTGCCATGATATCATTCGTGACCAATATGGCTGCGCCATTCGGCAATATATGGAAGAATCATTACGAGTGGGCAGGTATGCTTGGAAACCTTATGAACTTCCTGGCATACTTGATTATGGGCATACCTGCGGGTAAGATGCTTTCCAAAATAGGCTATAAGCGTACGGCTCTCGTGGCTCTTGCCGTCGGTTTTGTCGGTATGGTGGTGCAGTATCTCTCCAGCCTTGTCGGTGCCAACACCGCAACATTTTCTGTGAACGGAGAGCCTGTGATGCTGAATTTCCTGATTTATTTGCTTGGCGCTTTCATTTGCGGTTTCTGTGTCTGTATGTTAAACACTGTGGTGAACCCAATGCTTAACACCCTCGGCGGTGGCGGCAATCGCGGCAACCAGCTCATACAGACGGGAGGAACGCTCAACTCGCTAACCGGAACCCTCACACCGCTTCTTGTCGGTGCTATGATTGGTCAGGTGACCGACAGCACCGCTATGCGTGATGTTTCGCCGTTGCTTTTTATTGCGATGGGAGTGTTCGCTGTGGCGTTTGTCATTATGTTCTGCGTTAATATTCCAGAGCCGAACCTCAACCGTGCTAAGAGCGACGGCAAGGATAAGTACAGTGCGTGGAGTTTCCGCCACCTTGTGCTTGGTGTTGTTGCGATATTCTTCTATGTCGGCACAGAGGTGGGCATCCCGGCTGAGCTGAACTTTTACCTTACCGATATAGACGGTAAAGGTACAGGAGCAGCCATCGGAGGTGCGATAGCAGCGGTTTACTGGCTGCTTATGATGGTCGGTCGGGCTGCCAGCACCGCAATAAGTGGAAAAGTTTCCACGCGTACACAGCTTACCTTTGTGGCCACGCTTGCAATAGTGTTTGTTGTTGTGGCCATATTCCTCCCGTCAAGCATCCGTGTTTCGATGCCTGGCTACAGCGTCGCCGACGGCTTTAAGATGTTCAGTGTGCCGGTTAGCGCACTGTTCCTCGTGCTTTGCGGTCTCTGCACTTCGCTTATGTGGGGAGGCATTTTCAACCTCTCGGTCGAAGGACTCGGCAAATACACAGAGCAGGCTTCGGGCATATTCATGATGATGGTTGTTGGTGGCGGTGTGATGCCGTTCATCCAAGACCAGATTGCTCGTGTAACAACATATATGACCAGCTATTGGCTGGTGGTGGCCATGCTGGCCTACATACTCTTCTATGCCCTCATAGGCAGTAAAAATGTGAATAAAGATATACCTACGGAATAGTTGAAATGAGAGCTTTATAGGTAACACTCCGTACCTTAAAAAGAGACAATAACAAGCCCTATGATAAAGAAAATTACAGCCATATTGTTTGCAACGTTTTTTTCTGTGGTGACAGTTTTCTCACAGGAATTGGTGCCGACACCTCTTACTAGTAATTTATGTGGACAGTCGGAAACATTGACTATTGGTAGCCTACTGCTTGTCAGCGACGGTAACGGTGCTAACGGCAACTATTCGCCTAACCAGAATTGTAGTTATAGTGTTGTGGGGTCATGCAATGAACCGTATCGTATGTCGGTTCGTATCAACTCTATTGACATCGACCCTGGAGATACGCTTTTTCTTTACGATGGACCCGCTGTGTTCCCTGCTACGCTCATAGCAGCCATTAACAACTCAAACTCAACAGACCACGAAGGCCGACAGTATTATGCTTCCACGGCGAATAGCTCCAACACTTTGACCGTACGGTTCCGTTCTAATTCGGACAACAATACGGGAGCTGGATTTAGTATGACGTTTAGTTGTGCCTATCCCTGTGAGGCTTCCATACCTGTAATTGAAGATACATACGATGTTGTGAGAAACGGTGTTGTCGTTGGAACAAACCGTTTGAGAGATAATGTGGCATACGACACGATAGTGAGGGTTATAAATGGTGTGCCGGAAACAACATACAACGTTGCTCATTTCAAGAGTGCGAATATTTGCGACGGAGAGTGTGTGAAGCTTCATGCGCATGGTCAGTATAGCCACGATAATGGACTTTACAACCCCAGTGATGCGACCACATTGTTCCGTTGGAATTTTGGAGGTAGCGATACTTTGTCAGGGATAAATTTAGTCAGGACACGACCAATATGTTACGATTCTGCATCGTGTTACTATGTTAGGCTGTCTCTTTTGGATGAAATGAATTGCGCCTCGATCAATGAGGCCACAATGTATATTCGGATTGCACCAAACCCCATCAAATCCATAGGAGATTTGCCGGTGATATGTGCCAACGACTCGATTTTTGTAAATATTAGCACCGAAGAGGGGTCGGCAGTTTCTTATAACCACATTGAAATTGAGAGCACACATTCTGGAAACAACTCGTCAAAGCAGTTTGTCCCCGACGGATTGAACCATTGCGAAGTGTCTTGTTATTCGTCCAAGGTTGTCTTCAATGAGTTTTCAAACGATATGGTTGTTACAAGTGCCGAGGACATTTGTTCTGTGTGTGTTAATTTTGAACATTCATACATGGGCGACTATCAGTTGTCTATTAAATGTCCGACAGATGCCGAGGCAATATTGAAATATAAAAATTCTGCGACAGGTATTCCTGAAGGAGCGTATGGAGGTGGTGGTACATTTACAGGCTACCCATACGGAGGGTCCGACCATGACGATTACGATTGCGGCGGCATATCTTACGGTGCACCTGATAATTATTATTGCGATTCTGTTTACAATATGTACGGAGTGGGGTTGGACTATTGCTTCAGCCGTAACGGTGCCTACACACTTGTCGATGGTTATCCGGCGAACACAATCACCACCATGGCAAGCCACTACATTGCAGCAACAGATAACGCATACCAGATAGATGTTACACATACATTTGAAACAATTCCAAGACCGTTTGTTAACGCGGGAACATCAGCAGGGACAAAAACGTTCAAGACAAAGCGTCCAAGTGACCGCGCTACAAAGTCGGATTACTATTTGCCTGCACAAAGTTTTTCAAACCTTATAGGATGTCCGCTTAACGGAGAATGGGAGGTGAGTGTGTGTGACTGGTTAGGTGTTGACAATGGTTGGATATTCGGATGGTCAATGGATTTGTGCAATGCTCAATTAGACAACTACAACTGCAAATACGAGGTGCCAATAGATACAGCATATTGGTCTGTGGATTCTCTTGAGGGACATTGGGATCGTGGTGTGTACCATGGGCTTCATGTCAATAGTATTGGAGGTGATGACTATGCTGCTTATGTTTCCACAATAGATACAGGTGGTACGTTTAATTTGTATTTTAACCTTATCGATGATTACGGCTGTCATTGGGATACAAGTATGGTGGTAATGACCAATCCGTTGCCCACGAGTGTCACCGTGGTCAACAAATGTCCGTATGAGACTTACACGTGGGTCGATGGAAACTCCTATATTGATGCTCCAACACCACGTCCTTCTTGGATTTTCCCTGCCCAGACAGGCTGCGATAGCGTGGTATCCCTGCAAATTGTCAATGACCGTGTGCCAGAGGCACATATAAATGTTGTTCCGTCATACGTGTCGTACAACAACACGGAGGTGACTCTATATGATGTTTCTCAGGGAAGTTATAGTCGTGAGTGGTACTTTGGCGACGAACGTAGCAACTCGGCTATTGCCACTTTCACTTATCCTATAGAGAAAGACTCGCTTGAAGTGATGCTCATAGCCATGAGTGAGTTCAACTGCCCCGACACGGCCTTCATTACTATTCCTATGGACAAGACACTCATTTGGACATCAACCACTGCATTTACTCCCGACCGTGACGACAATGACAAATTCTTCTTCAAGGCTTACAACGTGCTGGATGATGCGCAGGTGTATATATACAATCGTATGGGGGCATTGGTGTCATCGTGGGTTGGCTTCGAGGGAATGTGGGACGGACACCACAATGGCAAACGATGCCCGATGGGTGCATATACATGGGTGGTGAAATACCATTCATCGTTTGAGCCAAGTCGTTGGCACTACAAGACTGGTACAGTGACATTGTTACGGTAATGTATAGTGACAATCTCGAATATTGGCGACCGTTTCTGGTCGCCTTTTTTCTTCATGAAAAGTGTAGTTTTATTGTTTGCAGTTTGTGTTTTTGTGTTTGGTGTGTGTCTGTAATGGTATGTGAAGCAGTATTATATATATAATGATATATAGTATTGGAAAAAAATGTGTAAATTTGCAAACTTATGAAAATAGACGCAAAAGAACAAATTTATCTGGAAAAGGCACAACACTTTTGTGCCGCCGATGAACAGTGTACTGCCACTGTGATGAGAAAACTGGCTGATTGGGGATGTCCCCTTACTTCGGCTCCGAAGATTGTAAATATTCTGACAACGGGTGGTTATATCGACGAGTACCGCTACGTGTGCCGCTACTGTGAAAGTAAGGCATTTCACCAGAAGTGGGGGCGCATCAAGATCACCTCGATGCTCAGACAGAAACATATCTCCGGCGATGTTATAGCCAAGGGAATTAAAGTTATTGATGAGGCGGAATATAAAAAAGTTCTCAACGAGGTGGCTCAAACCAAATGGAAAACTTATACTGACGACGACACCGAGAAGAATATCAGCAGGCTAACGGCTTTTCTCCTCTCGCGTGGATATGAACTGGATATTATTAAAGATGTTATAAAAGATATAGAACAATGAAAAAAACTATTTTAGCAACTTTACTGATGATGGTGGTTTCGTTTCCTCTTATGGCTCAGGAAGAGACGACGACCTCAACAGAATCGCAGGCGGCCGCTGAGGAGCAGGCTGCCGTTGCTGAGGATCAGGCAGCCTCGGAAGAACAGGCATCTGACGAAGTAAAAGAAAAACCTAAAGGCACATGGACAACTTCGTCAACCCCGGCTTTGAAAATTGACGAGGCATACTATAACAACTGGTCTGCTGCTGGCAATGCCCAATTGGCGATTACAGCCGCATTCAACGGTATCTATAAATACACCAATGGCAAGGACTTCTGGGACAACATTGTTGACTTGGCTTTCGGAATCCATTGGCAAGACCTTGACGGCAAAAACACTCCGTTACTTGAGAGTCTGCGCAAAAACGAGGACAAAATAGACCTTACCAGTACATATTCGCGAGCTTTGAGTGGGGCGTGGAATGTCAATGCCATTGCCAACTTCAAGACACAGTTTTATAAAGGATACCAATATGGAGAGGACACGGCTCTGATTTCTAATTTTATGGCTCCTGCGTATTTGACTACTGCCATCGGTTTTGAATACAAGAAAGAATGGTGGAATGTATCTCTTTCGTTCCTGACAGGTAAAACCACGTTTGTGTGCGATGACAACCTTATACGTGATGGCTACACATACGGTGTCCCACAAGATAGTGCAAAATTTGCAAACGGCAAGTACAGACATGCATATTTTGGACTCGGTTCGTATATCAAGTTTTATATGAAGAAAGATATTGCGAAGAACCTGAACTTGTATGTGAGAGCTGAGCTTTTCTATGACTATATGAAGACAATCAACCTTCGTCGCGAGGCCAATTCCCGTCAAGAGTTGATAGATAACAACTATGGCACCTGGAATGGGGGTAAGCAGTTTGGTTATACTCTTTGTCATGAAATAGATTACGACCTGGAAGTGAAACTGGAGTACCGTTTCAGTTCGTGGTTGGCAGCCTACGCAGGCTTCCAAATGAAATATGACAGCGATTTCCGCTCCACCAATGAGAATGGCCAAAATGTGTTGAATAAAGGAGCCATGGGTGCATTGCAGTTCTTCCAAACAGCGGGTCTGCAGGTCTACTTCAACTGGAAAACCCCCAAAGAGGTTAACTAATACAATAAACTATAGTTGTCTATAGATTCTATAGAAAACTATAAGCGAGATGCCAGGACCGATAGTCACATTAACTACTGACTGGGGCGAAGGTGGGTTCTTCGCAGGCATGGTCAAGGGACGTCTTTATTCTATGATTCCCGAAGTACGGGTTGTGGACATTTGCCATTCGCTGAGGCCGTTCGACCTTATCAGTGCACCGTTTATAATACAAAATGCTTGTTTGGGCTTTCCGCCAGGCACAGTCCATATAATAGACATCTTATCGGAGGAACAGCAAGGTCAAGGATTTCTGATTGTACAATACAGGTCGCAGTACTATATATGTACAAATAATGGTTTGCCGTTCATTGTGTTTGGCCAAGACTATGAGCAGGTTGTAGAGATAGCGCTCCAATGGCCGACAGACTTTTACAATTTTGCTGCGTACGACATTTTTTGCGATCAGGCTGCGCGGTTGATTTCAGGAACTCCGTTGTCTGAAATAGGGCGAAACGTGGCACTAGTTGAGAAACGGCTACAGATGTACATGGTATTTGGAGACACTATTAAAACACATGTCTGGCATATAGATAACTATGGCAACGCGTATCTCGACATTCGCTATGACGAACTGAGGCGGGAACTTGGCGATAGCTCTTTCGAAGTGAACTTTCGAAGTACAAGAATAAAGGATTTGTATGACTCGTATTCGGATTGCATCCGTCCATCGTTGACAGGGTCGTCAACTGGATATGTCGAGGTTGCCATGTACAAGCAGCGGGTATCAGATGTAATTGGAATTTCGCTATACGATATAGTCGATATTGTGAAAAAAGTTGCCAGTGGGCATTAATATGTAGTCGTTTTAATTTTCAACATTCATATTACGATGTCATTACTTTCAATACGCAACCTTCACGCCGGAATCGGCGATATGGAGATACTGAAAGGCATAAACCTTGAAATCAATGCAGGCGAAGTACACTCTATAATGGGGCCCAACGGCAACGGCAAGAGCACACTTGCAGGCGTCATCGCCGGCAATCCCAAGTACCACGTCACGGCTGGCGAGGTGATATACAACGGAAAGAATATATTAGAACTGCCTGTTGAGGTTCGTGCTGCCGAAGGCATCTTCCTCGGATTCCAATATCCGGTCGAGATACCTGGTGTCAGCATCGCTAACTTTATGCGCACCGCTGTCAACGAGCAGCGCAAATACCGTGGCCTCGACCCGCTGAGCGGCAGCGAGTTTCTCAAGCTTATGGAAGAGAAGAAGAAGGTTGTCGAGATGACAGCCTCGCTGGCCAACCGTTCGGTCAACGAAGGCTTTTCGGGAGGCGAGAAGAAGAAGAACGAGATATTCCAGATGGCAATGCTCAACCCAACGCTCTCCATCCTTGACGAGACCGATTCAGGGCTCGACATCGACGCACTCCGCATCGTTGCCTCCGGAGTGAACAAACTCCGTTCAAAAGACAATGCCACTATAGTTATCACCCACTACCAGCGTCTGCTCGACTATATTGTGCCAGATTTTGTACATATTCTCTACGAAGGTCGTATCGTGAAGACCGGTCCCAAGGAGTTGGCCCTCGAACTCGAGCAGAAAGGCTATGAATGGATTAAGAAAGAACTCGAACAATGATACGCAAAGATGTATTGCCTGAAGCACTCAAAGGCGTTGACTTTTCCGAATTCTGGAACGACGACTTGGTACGGCCCGCAATCGGAGCGGATACGGACATTCGTTGTTCGTGCAATATCCCCAATCTCGACACTGAGAAACGTACAATCGTCAACGGTTTTGGCGACGGCCTTGACGTTAGAGTGGGAGAGGGGCAGCTTGTCGAGCGGCCTATTCAGATTCAGTCGGTCGTCAAAACCGAATACAAGTCGCTGATTGAACTCCATAACATAATCTCCATTGCCGCCGGTGCAAAAGTCAAGATAATCCATTGCGACGACACCATCGGCGATACACGCTCTCTTAGCAACAACGAGACTCATATCGAGATAGGAGAGGGGGCAGTTGTTGAATACTACAAGTTACAGAACATCAACAACCGTTCAGGCCTCATAAACAAGACCTATATAACCATGGCCGAGGGCTCGTCGCTGCGAACCAACTGCATCACCCTCAACGGCGGACATATCTATAACCACTGCGAGGTTCGTATGCAGGGGCCGCACTGCGAACTTAATGCCGACGGCCTCTACCTTATCGACAGCGACCAACGTTGCGACAACTACATATTCGTCAAGCACGACGCACCCCACTGCACAAGTCATGAACTGTACAAAGGCATCCTCGACGACCAGGCTCGTGCCAGCTTCAACGGCCACGTGCTGGTCATGGACGGTGCCGAAAAGACAGAGGCCTACCAAACCAATCGCAATATACTCCTTACCGACAAGGCGCACATAGAGACCAAGCCTTTCCTCGAAATCTACAACGACGACGTCAAGTGTTCTCATGGCAGCACTGTCGGTCAACTCGACGAGCAGGCTCTTTTCTACATGCGCTCGCGCGGCATCAGCGAGCGTGTGGCCGTCACAATGCTCTCCTACGCTTTCTGCGACGAGGTGATCCGTTCCATTGGAATCCCAGAGTTGCGGCAAGCTATAGAGGACATGGTGAAGAAACGTCTCCATGGCGAGTTGCTCCCCTGCGGCAACTGTGCCATCCCCTGCAGCACTCCATGTAATGGTTCCGAAGCTCACTTCGATATTGACATCTCAAAACTCTGATGGATGCTTAAAAGATGCCTGGTCATAATAATGTTTCTGATGGTTGCTGTTGCACTTAGTGCGCAGGACGAGGGTGTGACCTGTGGACCTAAGTTCAAGTCCGCCGACCAGACTACCTTTCAGAAGGCGAAAACCCTCTACGCATCCAAACACTACAAAGAGAGTCGCGAACTGCTCCATAAGCTTTCGTCCAAGTACCCTTCGGCCCCCGACACCTACTTTTACCTTGGCATGATAGCTGTCAAAAAGGACTTCAACGCCGCTGGCATCAGGCGCTATTTTTCAAAGGTGGTGGAACTCTGCCCTAACTATCCCAACGCGCTGGCCCACTACTATAAGGCCATCGTTGACTACACCGACGAGAACTACGATGAGGCCGTAGCAAGTCTCAACCGCTATTTCGACCTTACCAACCAGACCCGTCTGGCCGAATACGAAGCGGTCTATGAGGAGGCGTCCAACTACCTCTATTGGTCGCAGTTCCTGGCCGAGGCTAACAAGTCCAAGGTTCCGTTCAATCCCTCCGTGGTTTCTGGCGTTTCTAGCAAGCACAACGAATATCTTCCCTATCTCACTCCTGACGGCAATTCGTTCTATTACCTGCGCCAGGTGCCCGAAGACCGTTCGGCGAGTTTCTATAAGCGCGATTTGCAGGCAAAGATATGGCGTCTTTACCGAAGCGACCGCCGCGACACCGCCTATACCGAGGGTGTTGAGCTTGCTGCGCCGTTCAATACTTCCGAGAATGAAGGCGCTATGTCTATGACTGCCGACAACAAGGTTATGTATTACTCGCGTATGGTCATGAATAACGGCAAACTCAATTGCGACATCTTCCGCACCACCTTTGACAATGGCCGTTGGGGAGCATTCGAGAGTGCTGGAGCCAACGTGAACGGCGACAAGTCGTGGGAGTCGCAGCCCTCAGTCACTGCCGACGGCGAGTATCTCTATTTCGCTTCTAATCGCGAGGGTGGTATGGGAGGCACCGACATCTGGCGTTGCCATCGCCTGCCCAACGGCGACTGGAGCCGTGCCGAAAACCTGGGACCGTCCATCAACACCCCAGGCAATGAGAAGTGTCCCTTTATTCATGCTGACGGCAAGACCCTATATTTCGCCTCCGATGGATGGCAGGGCTTCGGCGGCTACGACATGTATTTTATCAACGTCAACGACACCTATCTTCAGCGGCCTACTAACATGGGGCTGCCCATTAATTCCGAGGCGGATGAAATCTGTTTCGGCGTTACCACCGACGGCAGTCGCGGCTACTATGCAGGCAAGCCATCAGATGGCATTGCGGGGAGTGGCGGTAGTGATGTCTTTTATTTCGACCTCTATCCAGCGGCACAACCAGAGCCGATGAGGCTTTGCGCTGCTCGCGTTATGTCTTCTGATGGGAAATCACTGAGTGGGGAGGTCTCAGTATATCGCAAAGGTGCAAGTCGGGCACGATATTCCGTAACCGATTCAGATGGCGAGGTTGTGGCAATGCTTTCTATGCAGGAGGATAATATTGTCGTGGCTACGGCTAAGGACTGCTTGCCTACTGTCAAACAAGTAAAAGGCTCCACGGTTATGCAGCATTCGGATTTTTCCATAGGCGATATGCAGATGCGCCTGTTAAAAAAAGACGGGCGCTACACTGTGTCTGGTATTCAAGTGGTGACAAAAGGCCTCACCCCCTCTTCCAAGGCTATTATAGACGCATATATTGAATTTTTACGCGAGAATCCGATGGTTCATGTTCGCATAGAGGGTGTCACAGAAAATATGGTAAAGGCTGTGTATGATTATATGATAGAGCAAAAGACCCGTGCAGAGAGGTTGTCATACAAAGCTGGGGGCTCCGCTGAGTTGCAGTTTGTTGTGGTACAGAAATAACCACGAGTTTCAATTCACGAATTAACCCCTGTCAGTCCAATCCTACGAAGAAGGTTCACTAACTTAAAAACATCTAATTATCCAATTTTATAGATATTCATCTGTTAATTTTTTTACCCGTCCATTTTGGCGTGTGATGGGCTATTTGCGTCATTATACTAGCCATATTGCGGTGAGCGCTATATTTGAGCTTTTGAGCATTCTGTTCAACCTTTCATCGTTTATTTTCATTGTTCCTTTCGTTGAGCTGCTTTTCGGTGGAGACAGTTTGTCGGTAGAGCCTCATCGATTCTCGTTTAACCAAAGAGATATGAGTGAGTGGCTGAATTGGCAGTTGAGTCAGTGGAGTTCCCAGCACGGTGTGTTCTATTGTCTCTTCATAATAGCACTGGCTTATGTTGTTTGTTCGTTGCTATCCAATTTGTTCCGCTATCTTGCATCATGGTTTTTAAGTCCTGTTCGCAACGGAATAATTGAGCGTCTGCGCAATGAAATATTCCATAAGATAACCATACTCCCTGTCGCATTTTTCAAGCACCGTCGTACTGGGGATCTTTTGAGCCGTATGTCCAACGATATTGCCGACCTCGAATGGGGTATAATCAGTTCCATACAATCGTTCATAAAATCGCCTGTAAATATCTTGGTGTTTTCAACCACACTTATTTTCATCAGTTCTACTCTTTTCCTTTATTTTCTGCTTTTGACGCCTATAGTTGCTTTGCTGGTGGGTTTTGTTGGAAAACACCTGAAACGAAACGCACAAAAAGGGCAGAACAAACTTGGCTCGCTTTTTTCTGTTATAGAAGAGAATATCACTAATATTAGGGTGGTCAAGGCGTTTGGTGCAGAGCGGCGGCAAGTTGCCCTTTTCGCATCTGTGGCTCGAGACTATTGTCACCGCATGAATCGTGTTACAAGACTGAAAGAAGCTGGGAGTCCACTTTCAGAGGTGCTTGCAACACTCGCAATGGCTGCTATTATAATTATTGGTGGCTCGTATGTTATTGGTGGGCATATGCACCCGTCTGTTTTTATACTCTTTGTCGTGATTTTCGCGAGAATCGTACCACCAGTCCATGCGCTGGTGAAAGCTTATTCGGCCATTCAAAAAGGTAACGCGTCGGCTTCACGTATATTCGAGATTATTGATGCCGATGAGTTTATTGAGGAGTCTCCCGACGCGGTATCTATTTGTACATTCGAAAAAACAATTGAGTATCATGACGTCACGTTTTCCTATTGCGATGTTGATAGTAGCACATTAAGAGAAACGCTATCTGAAAAAAGTAACTTGACAACAGTTTTAGATCATATAAATCTTGTAATACCCAAAGGGAAGGTAATTGCTTTGGTTGGACATTCAGGTTCAGGCAAGACAACAATGGCCGATTTGTTGCCACGTTTTTATGACCCCACGGAAGGTAGTATTGCTATTGACGGCATTGATATTCGTCGTCTCAAAATAGAAGATTTACGTCGACTTGTTGCTATCGTCACTCAGGATTGTATTCTCTTCAACGACACGGTGTCAGGCAATATTGCTTTTGGCAACACTACGGCTACCGAGGAGGACATACGTAAGGCTGCGCAGTTCGCTTTTGCCGATGAATTTATAGAAGCACTACCAGACGGTTACGACACAGTAGTTGGAGACCGAGGGCATACTCTTTCAGGAGGACAGCGTCAGCGAATCTGCATAGCCCGTGCCTTGCTGAAAAACGCTCCAATACTTATCCTCGATGAAGCTACTGCCGCTCTGGACTATGACTCGGAACGACAGGTGCAGTCGGCTCTTCAGACCCTTATGAAAAACCGCACAACCATTGTAATAGCGCACCGTCTTTCAACCATTCGCAATGCTGATGTCATAAATGTTCTTGACAAAGGACGGATTGTTGAATCAGGCACTCATGACGAACTTATTCAGCAAGATGGACCATACAAACGATTACTTGCAGCACAAGTATAAGAAATTCAAGTTGTTGTAAAAAACTTTCATTTCCAAATTTATACTTTCAATTTTATTTGTATCTTTGCACGCGAATTGCAGGGATAGAAAGCCTCAAAAACGGAAGTTTAGCTCAGCTGGTTTAGAGCACCTGCCTTACAAGCAGGGGGTCATTGGTTCGAATCCGATAACTTCCACAAAAAGCCACCAATATGGGTGGCTTTTAGTTTATATGCAGCTGGTAGTGAGTGTTTGTGCAATAATCAGAATCTTCTGTGCGTTATATACCATACACCAAAAGAATCTCTTATGCATGATATTAATATAGAAAGGCTTTACCAAGTTTATCTCGGTTCGCGGACGGTTACTACGGATTCCCGAAAAATCATTCCGGGGTGTATTTTTTTTGCTTTCAAAGGTGCTAACTTCGATGGTAACGAGTTTGTGACTTCGGCGCTTGAGCAGGGGGCAGCACTATGTGTAACAACTGATTCCGGATATTCTTCTAATCCGTACTGCGTAGTGACTGAAGATGTACTTGCTGCACTTCAAGAGTTGGCACGTTTCCATCGGGAGCATCTGAACATTCCTGTTATCGGTATCACGGGAACCAATGGCAAGACCACCACAAAAGAACTTCTCTCAGCTGTGCTGCGTCGTCGCTATAGGGTCCATGCCACTGCGGGTAACCATAACAACCATCTTGGAGTGCCTTTGACGTTGCTTTCAATACCAAAGGATTGCGAAATGGTCGTTATTGAGATGGGAGCCAACCATCCTGGCGAGATAGCCGAGTTGTGTACAATTGCACAGCCGGATTTTGGCCTTATAACAAGTGTGGGCAAGGCGCATCTTGAGGGGTTTGGAAGTTTCGGGGGGGTAGTTCGCACCAAGACTGAACTCTACCGTTACCTCGACACTCGTCGAGGTACGATATTTGTCAATGCAGATAACAGCATACTTTTTGGAGAGGCAATGAAATGCCACGATGCTACAGTAGCACTATATGGAAGTACCGACACCGAAACAATTTTGCATACAAGCAGTAAAGCAGTCGCCTCGGCCACCTATATAGGTTCCAACCCATATATGACTTTCTATACCGAGGATGGAGACAATGTTTACAATATCCGCACACATCTTTTCGGCGGCTACAACTATGGGAACGCCGTTACAGCGCTCGCGGTTGGGAGATTCTTCAAGATTGACCTGTTTGACATCAAGGAGGCACTCGAACAATATATTCCAGACAACAACCGCTCGCAGATGAAACAAGGCACTCACAATCTTTTGCTACTTGACTGCTATAATGCTAATCCCACTAGTATGGAGGCTGCTGTGTGTAGTTTTTCCGAGATGAAGACTGACCACCGAATAGTTATGCTCGGAGGAATGAAGGAACTTGGCTCCGAGAGCGAGAATGAGCATCGTCGTATATTAGATATCGTAATGAGGTATGGGTTTGAAAAGGTGGTGTTGATAGGGGATGAGTTCGCTTTTGCAAAGGATAATACATCTGAGGTTATGTGGTTTGCCGATAGTGCATCGGCGCGCGACCATTTTGCCGTAGAACCTATAGTGGGTGCTACCATATTGCTGAAGGGCTCTAATGGTACTCGTATGTGGATTCTCGAAGAGGTTCTATTGTAGTTCCAGGCCAATTGTTAATATTGATGGATGTGTGATGTATTCCATATAAAAACGGTATTGTGGCTGTTTCTAATGCTTTCAATATTCAGTAATACTGGACAAACTCAAACTGGGAGGGTGGCGTTCTGGAATGTGGAAAACTACTTCGACACCCGCAATGACACGATCAAAGACGACGATGCGTTTACACCGCAGGGTGAAAACCATTGGAGCGTCAAGCGTTTCGAACATAAACGCGACAATATATTTAAGGTCATAACTGCACTTGGCGCCCCGATGGTAGTGGGGCTTGCCGAGGTGGAGAACAGCTATGTATTGGAGCAGTTGTGCCGTGCAACCCCATTGCGTAAGTTCGGATATAAATGGGTTCATTTCGACTCGCCCGATGTGCGTGGAATTGATTGCGCTTTGCTTTATCGCAAGGATTTTTTCAGTCCGTTCTGCTCAAAACCAATAGGAATGTCGAACAACTCAATGAACTATTTTACTCGCGATGTCCTTATGGTAGGTGGAATAACAACGGCTGGAGACAGCCTCTATTTTATTGTGTGTCATCTGCCTTCCAAACTCGGAGGTGAATATGCCGAGCGGCAGCGTGAGCGTATAGCAAAGACAGTCCGCAACATAGTGGATACCCTTGCAACAGCACATCCGTCGGCAGCGGTAGTGGTGATGGGTGACTTCAATGCCGACCCGGACGAGACGGATTTTAGACATACGTTTGGCTTTGACAATGGACCGACCAACCCTGAGGGACTTACTAACCTGATGTACAACATCCCTGTTGGCGAAGGAAGTCACAATTATGGTGGACAATGGAGTCGCCTTGACCAGATTATGGTTCGTCCACCAAGTGAGAGCAGGTTTTTTATTATGCCGCATGCTGTTGTATTCAAGCCGGATTTTATGCTTGAGACAGATGAGCGTCACCAGACATCGCGTCCATTCCGCACCTACAGTGGCATGAAATACAAGGGTGGATTCAGCGACCATCTGCCAGTGTATATAGACATTAACATCAAGTAGTCTTCCAATCTAATATAAAGTGAAAAAAACGGCAACTAATCGAAATTAGTTGCCGTTTGAGTTGTCCCACCAAGATTCGAACTTGGGCAAGCAGAACCAAAATCTGATGTGCTACCATTACACCATGGGACAGCAATTCCGAACAGTCGTGGTGTCTTGAAATCGGCTGCAAAAATACAAATAAAATTGGAAATTGAAAATGAAAAATAAAACACGGCTTTGATATGGCTTTTGGATGGCTTTGATATGGCTTTGGTTATCATGCGTGGCGGTCTGATATAACTCTGTGTTAAGTCTGTATTAAGTCTGTGTTTTGTGGTTCGTTTTTACGACTTCCGCTGAATGTAAAAATGGAATCACATAGATTCTCAGCCGCACTATGTACTACATACAAAACAGTTGACCATCTTGAGGTCACAACATAGACATTATGTCTTGGATAAACAGAAAGAGATTCTTTGTATGCTGGAATTGAGGGCTGAATTATGTGCTGAGGATATAAAAAGAGTGTGAATTGAAAGAAAAAAAGTTTTTCTGTTACAAAATGTATGGAATCGGGTGGAAAAGCGGTTCTGCCAAATGCAAAAAATATGTAATTTTGCAGTCCGAATGCAACAAAAGAAAACGGATAACGTTAATAAGTAAATAAACACAAAGTAAAACTCTAAAGCAATCATAAACATGAAAAAACTGTTTTTATTGAGCCTTTTCGCCGTGCTGAGCTTCGGCGTGGCAAAAGCACAGGATGCACAACCCGAGAACGTGTCGGGCGCGAAGATTTCGTTTACCGAGATGGAGCACAACTACGGAACCATCCAGAAGGGTGGCAACGGCGAGTGCGAGTTTGTGTTCACGAACACTGGCAACGAGCCGCTGATACTGTCGAACGTGAAGGCTTCGTGCGGCTGCACGGTGCCGACCTGGCCGAGAGAGCCCATAATGCCCGGCAAGTCGTCGAACATCCACGTGAAGTACAACACCAACAACGTGGGCGGATTCAACAAGACCATCACCGTGACCTCGAACGCAGTTGACAACCCGCGCCTGGTGCTGAAAATCAAAGGAACGGTGGAAGCACCGTCAACACCGACAGAACAGAAATAAGCTATTGCTTGATTGCGTGAAATCATTCAGGCAATAAGACAATAGACAGTGCGGAATTGGGCTGAAATCCAATACCGCACTGTTGCTTTTGCAATATACAGGCAAGAGCGAAACCTAGATACAAAACTAATAACCTAAAACTGAATAACATGCCACAGATTTCAAAAAAAGGCAACGAGCTGCCGCAGTCAGCTATCCGCAAACTGGTGCCCTTCTCGGACGAAGCGAAGAGCCGCGGAATACATGTATATCACCTGAACATCGGACAACCCGACATCGAGACCCCTAAGGGTGCGCTCAAAACTCTGGCCGAGACCGAGATAGGCGTTCTGGCCTACAGCCACAGCGCCGGCAACCTGTCGTACCGCAAGAAACTGTGCGAGTACTATGCCAAACACGACATCCACGTCACTCCCGACCAGATTATCGTCACCACCGGCGGCTCGGAGGCACTACAGTTCGCCTTCACCGTGTGCCTGAACCCTGGCGACGAAATCATCATCCCCGAACCCTACTACACCAACTACAACACCTTCGCCAAGCTGTGCGACGCCACCATCAAGACCATCCCGAGCGACATCCACAGCGGTTTCGCACTGCCTCCCATCGAGGCCTTCGAGAAGGCTATCACGCCGCGCACCCGCGCCATCATGATATGCAACCCCAACAACCCCACCGGCTACCTCTACACCAAGGAGGAGCTGCTGAAGGTGGCCGAGATAGTGAAGAAACACGACCTGTTCCTCTTCGCCGACGAGGTCTATCGTGAGTTCTGCTACGACGGACACGAGCATTTCAGCGTCATGCAGCTCGAAGGGCTGGAGAAGAACGTGGTGCTGTTCGACTCGGTGTCGAAACGCTACAGCGCCTGCGGTGCCCGCGTGGGATGCATGGTGACGAAGAACGAGGAAGTCTATTCCATCGCCATGCGCCTGGCACAGGCACGCCTCTCGCCGCCGAGTTTCGGTCAGATATTCGGCGAAGCCGCCGTCGATACCCCGCAGGAGTATTTCGACGCCGTAGCCAAGGAGTATGTGGCACGCCGCAACGTCATCGTCGAGGGCATCAACAAGATTCCCGGCTGCTTCTGTCCTAACCCCAAGGGTGCTTTCTACACCGTAGTGGAACTGCCCGTGGACGACAGCGACAAGTTCTGCAAGTGGCTTCTCACCGACTTCAACTACAACAACGAGACCGTCATGATGGCCCCAGCCACCGGCTTCTATGTCAACCCCGAAGACGGACGCCACCAGGCACGCATAACCTACTGCCTCTGCATCGAGGACCTCAAACATGCGGTCAAATGTCTCGAAGAGGCACTGAAGGTTTATCCGGGAAGAATCTGATAAGCTAGAAAATCTAGAGCATCTAGAAAATCTAGAAAATCCCGACCAACTATGACGCGCGAAGAAAAACGTCAACATGTGATCTGCTCCTGTATCAAACATCAGGAGCAGATTGCTTTTGTGGCCAAGCAGGAGATGGACTCAGCACAGCAACAGAGCAACGACTACGGCGCCAACGTCGATCGTTACGACTCGTACCGCACCAAGATGATGCGCAGCCGCGATATGTACGCCAAGCAGCTCTCCAACGCCAATGCCGGCCTGCGAGTGCTGGGCGACCTGCTGAAGATGCCTCCGCTTGACACCGCCGACCACGGAGCAGTCGTAATTACCGACCGCCAACGGTTCTTCATGAGCATAGGGCTCGGCAAGTTCCAGGTGGAGAGTGACGGCAAGAAGGAAGACTTCTACGCCATATCGGCTCAGACACCAGTATATATAGCGCTGAAAGGAAAGAAAGCCGGCGACTCTATAACCATCAACGGATTGACGCAGACGATTAAAGAAATATTCTGACCTTATGGAAACCGAGAGCAACCCTTTTCGCATAGCAGTACTGATACCATGCTACAACGAAGAAAACACCTTAGCCGCCGTGGTGCGCAACTTCCGAGAGGCGCTGCCAGAGGCTGTCATCTATGTATATGACAACAACTCGACCGACCGCACCGTGGAAGAGGCTACAGCCGCAGGTGCCATTGTACATTGCGAATACGACCAGGGCAAAGGCAACGTGCAAATCCAATTTAGAACAGTCCTAAAAAGGGGATGCTTACAGATTGAGTACGGGCGGAACCAAGCCTTTGATTCCAAGATATCCTAATGAGACGCAATATCTTGCGCTATCACAATACCCTCAGAAAGTCTTTTCGGAACGTTCCTTGATAACATTTCCAAATTCTGTTCCGACAATATTTGCCGTTTGAGGCGTCCAGTGACTGTCGTCAGAATAATAAATATCCTTTTGGCCATTATCGACATCCGGCCCCAATACTTTGAGCGGATTGAAAACATATGGGATAGTATCAAAAGGCGAGTTATTCCGAAGAAGAACAGAAAAAATTACATCACCTTTCACATAAGGAGCATACAACGTTGATTTATTTGGAGCAACAAGATAGAACAATGCAACGCCTTGTTTCTTTGCCATGTCATTCAACTGTCCGAGTTTTTGCGTTGCACCATCTATATACTGAGGTGAATAATGTATGGTATCTTCAAAATAGCTAATCAATAAATCCTCTTTATCCTCTGCAGTAAAGAAACGACGGTCAAGTCTGCTGACAAGAACTTTATCATCGTCAATACCCACCTTTCTCCGATAATATGCAACAAAATTATTGGAGAAAGATTTTATTACATTCTTCCTCTTATCCGTTTTTTCTTCATTATCCCGTATTTCTTTTATTGTTGCCACATTATCGAAGTCGAGCCAATAAAGTCTTGGAATACAATACCTCTCACAGCTTTCAACAATTAAATATTCCGGTTTTGGGTGAATATCGCTCTCTAAAAACGACAATGCAGCATCCTCTGGGGATTTATCGCCACTAAACGTAACGTTATAAACAATTTCTCCTAAAGACTGTCCTACATTTTGCAAATAAGAATGAGACTGTCTTGAGAAAGAGTCTCCAAAACAAACGGCAACCGCGCTTTCTGGAATTTTGTCAATAGGTACATCACAAACAAAACAACGAGCAGAATCATCTATTTTAAACTTTTCGTGATATCCCTTTTCATAGAAAATTTTACCAAGCGTAGCCAAATCGCCAACATTTTCACGGAAGACCAACAGTAGCATATAATTCATGAGGAGCAGTGCTACCGGCAAGAAAAATAACGATATGTTGATAATAAATTTTCTCATAACTTAAAACTGGAAATAGATAAACTCCTCACTCCCAGGCGAACAAAGAAAAATACATAAAAAAATACCGTAACATATCATAACGCGCAGCAATGGCGATTTGATTTTTTCTAAAGATAGACCATGATCACTGGAACGTTCGACCCACTCTACAACAAACATCAAGATTACAAACAATACAGTAAGTAGTTGCAAATGAATCGGAGATGCGAACAAACTCCTCGAAAAAATTATTTTCACATAGTCAAAAAGCTGTTGCATGTTTTCCGAGCGGAATATTATCCAACCAAATACAACAAGCAAAAATGTGCCAACCATTCCAATCAGCTCATGTACCGAAGGCAAACATCTTCCTTCTGCCACAATATTTTTATACCGTCGATTTTTGTGAAGTAAAATAGACGGTAAGAACAAAAGTGCGTTAAACAATCCCCACATCAGAAAAGTCCACTCAGCTCCATGCCAAAGTCCACTCAGAAGAAAAATAACGAGTATATTACGGACAATTTTTGATGTGGACACCCTGCTTCCGCCAAGAGGAATATAAACATAGTCCCTGAACCACGTCGTTAAAGAAATATGCTACCTGCGCCAAAATTCGGCAATATCCCGACTGAAATAAGGGACATTAAAATTACGCTTGATTTGTATCCCGAACAACTTCGCGGTGCCAATAGCGATATCACTATATCCTGAAAAATCACCATAAATCTGGAATGCGAAGCAAAGGGCCGCAAGTACCAATGTGCTTCCGTTTTGAGAAGCATAGTCACTCCATACACTGTCAACATATAACGCACACCTATCCGCAACAACCATTTTTTTGAAAAAGCCCCATATCATTTGCCTACATCCGTCCATAGCAACAGTATAGTCAAAACGCCTCTCTTTGAGAAATTGAGGCAAAAGATGGTCCGCCCGTTCTATCGGGCCTGCCACCAGCTGCGGAAAGAAACTCACAAAAGAGAAAAATGCAACCACATCGCACGTAGGTTCCATCTTACCTTTATAGACATCAATGCTATAGCCGATAGCCTGGAAAGTGTAGAAGCTTATCCCGACAGGCAGAATTATATTGATTAAAAATCTGTCAGCATTCAACTGCGGAAACAAAGACAGGAAAGATCCAATGAAAAAATTATAGTACTTGAAAATACCAAGAATAACCAGGTTGGCCACAATATTTGTTATAACAACCGCTTTGGCCTTTCTATGACCCGGCAGCCTATCATCATTATCAGAAGAACGGAATTTGCCTATCAGCAAACCTGAATAATAGCTGCAAACCGACGTGAAAGCTATGAGAATCAGAAAACGGAAATCCCACCAACCATAAAATACATACGAAGCAATAAGTATGAAAAGGTTTTGTAACTTGGTTTTCCCTTTTAAAAGCCAATATATGGAAAATACTATCGGCAAAAAAAGGTAAAATTCTGTAGAGTTGAAAACCATCCCTTATTCGTTATCGTGGTGAAATGAAAAATGTCTATTGCCTTTTATCCCTTTTGATGAGCTTAACGATTCCCAAACTTGCAGTCCTTGCATTTGGGGCCGCGAAGTCTTTTTTATTGGAAATAATCTCGTCTTTGGTGGTTGATTCAGAATGATACCACAGATTCCAACCTGTGAGCGGTATCGACTGATATTCACGCTGACGGTCGGGTAGCGAAAGGTTCGTCGGGAAGAGTTTGGCGTTGTCAAACTTAACCCTGCTGCATCCAGGAGCCGACACCTCGAAGTGGGTACAGATATCGTTGCTCACCAGGCGGAAACACCCATTACCGTCGGAGTAGGTGTTCACCCCCACACTCCAGTCGTCGTTCCAACCGCGTATCACCGCCCCATTGACAGGAACACCCTGTTCATCCACTACCATTCCCGTGACTGCGAGATTGCGGTAGTCGAGCATGTTGTAGTAGTTGACTGGCATCGTGCGTTCGGCTTGTCCCATACAGAGGTTTTGCAGCGACGCAACCATATCGGCGGCCGGCTTGCGGCGACCTTGCGCATCACGCAAACCCGTGTATTGCGCTTCGAAGTTGACTCCTGATGGGCAATCCTGAAACTCCCACCAGCCATAGCCTATTGCTCCGTTAACCCTCGCATAGGAGTATGTCTCTAACATAAAACGCTCCTGCTCGATATAGCTTACGCTGTCGCCGTCAGCAGGCAGACCTGTCTCGCCCACCATCCAAGGCTTGCCACAAAAGTGGCTGTACCACCACATCTCAGAATGTACTCGCAGCGGGTGGTAGGTGTGCATCTCAATGAAATCGACCGGCAGCATCGAGGGGTCCCACTCAAAGACCTCTATAGGTTCGGCTGTGGCCACTGTGAAGAGCTGGCGAGGAGCATAACGGCGCACCATATCACGCCAGCCACGCACTATTTCAACAGCCTCCTCCTTTGGGCGGTCGGGTACCGGGTCGAAATAAAGCGGCTCGTTCATGAAGTCGTAGGCCCACAGTGCCGGCATGTCTGCCAACCGTTTCAGCAAGCCTATAGTATAAGACTTCCAATAGTCATCCAATGGAGGTTTTATAAGCAGCATGACACGCAATCCAGCACTTTCGGCCAGCTGTACCATACGACGTGTAGCCGCATACATCGCTGCAGTGTCTCCCCCCTCTCCCATCACATCGAGGCATACCCTCACGGCATTGAACCCCCACGAGGCGATGGTGTCGAAATGCTCACTTATATCGTCACCGCCATAGTATTTCATAGGTACAACCCTAAGACATCCGTCCTTCTCTCTGAACTCCGCCCTGTAGTTCAACATCAGAGGGAACCACTCAGCGCGGTTGACCGCAAAGCGTCCATTATATAGCTGTACATAATCAGGTTCAAAGAAGAAGTCATCGACAGTGCGGTTGACCACAGTGTCCTCCATTACCGCCAGCGAAATGCGTCCGTTTCCAGAAAGGCGGCGCATATATTTCATAAAACCGCACACCTCAATGTTGAACAGTTCCCGCACCCTGTCATCTTCAACCACAATATAATCGTATGGGAAGCTTACCGCCTGTTCCACTATGTCTTCGTCAAACCACATAATACTGTATCCCTTACGGCCCATCTGTATGAACGGGGTGTTTTGTGGATAGGAGAATAGCGACAGAATACGTGCATCACGCGGAACTCCCTGTTCGTCGAGCCAGACATCCGAACCCTCATAGTTGGCAAAACATTCCATGCTACGGTCCTTTTCCGCCAGAGTCTTTGCCAACTCATGTTTTGCGTTGTTGTACATAGGTCCAGCAAGCGAAATCAACACAATCCAACCAACCAAGGCGAAGATTCCACGCAGACAAGGCAACCGCCGCAACGCGAGGATCAACATAAACAATACAGGCAGGAAGAGGCTGTCGAGATAGTAGTAGTCGTGATCGACAAACTGTCCCATCATAGCCACACAGAAAGCAACCTCGCCGACAATCCATATAAGCAGCAGAAAAGTGATGTTCAGTTTACGAGGTTGTTTTTCTACAAGACGTTTTCTCCTTATAAGGAGACTAACGAGCGCCAATCCTGCAACGCAGGCAATAATAATCTGCTGCAGTTCACTAAAATAGCGATACATCCAGCGCTCACGCATATTATTACGCACATTAACCACGTCATCCCAGCTGCGTGGAAGCGCCAAAGAATTAAGGAACAGAGATCCGTTGGCATCGCGCAGATGGGCGTTCCACAGCATATAGCCGACGATGAGTATCAGCGACAGCACCACTGCCGGCAGACGTTTCAGAAACGGGCTTTCTTTCCTGAACACACGCAGCAGCTCAAACGAGAACACCGCCACGAGTACGACCGCGTGCGACGTGCGCATCATTGTGGCTACGGTAAGGAACGCTATGGCTATGTTCCAATGCCTTCCGCTGTCTGTCTGGTAGTATTTCACATAAGCCCAAAGGCCTACCGACACCAACGCCAAGGCTGGAGCCGAAACGAGGAAGTTGTTGAAGTAGTAGGCGTAGAGTGGCGAGGTGAGTGCTACGGTCACTACGAACAGCGATTTCACCGTCCTCGAGGTGAGCCTCCGTCCCAAAAGGAAAAGGAAGAAGAGACCGATAATGCTGCAGAGAAGCGTCCACCCACGATAAACCCACGGCGCCGATGTGCCGAAAATCCTCATCAGGAGGGCCACTATGTAGCAGTGTATCGGGAAATCAACAGAGGTGACAGTGTTGCCGTAATCAACCTTCCACCAGCCAGGAAACTGCTTGTTGTAGATATTCGTCTCTGGATGGAACAAATCAAAGCCGTTGTCCTGAAATCCCAACGAAATAGCGTACCAGTCGCCTTGCGCCCATGCATGTATATGAGCAGGATAGTCGTTTATCGTACGCAATCCCAGCAGGAGCGAAAGCGCAATAATAGCAGCGGCAGCAATGATGCTGCCGTTGCGTCCTTTCTTATTGAGCTTAATCAGATTCAATTTTAGTAGCCGAAGATGTCTTCAAGTTTCAGTTTTTTCACCTTGCCGAACTTGGCGAGGGCGTTGAAATCCATATCGGCTTCCTTGCCGAGACACATATAGACTTTCTTCTGGCCCTTGATATACTTCTTGTTGAAGTCGATGA